>JAABUS010003061.1_pt1 | contig 28660 bp, 24 predicted proteins | sample 5560161 | NCBI WGS metagenome assembly JAABUS01 (sample SAMN10711885, study PRJNA513376) | rock metagenome | isolation source: Antarctica rocks | place: Antarctica: Victoria Land, Trio Nunatak nord | collected 2016-01-04
TCGCTGGACTCGTCGGCGACGTCGGCCAGCCCGCCGACCTTGCCCTCCTTGTGCAGCAGCGCGATCGACTCGACCAGGTTGTCCGGGTTCACCTGGTAGGGCAGTTCGGTGACGACCAGGATGGTCCGCCCCTTGGCGTCCTCCTCGATCTCCACCACCGCCCGCATCCGGATGCTGCCCCGGCCGGTGCGGTAGGCATCGGAGATGCCGTCCAACCCGACGATCAGCGAGCCGGTCGGGAAGTCCGGGCCCTTGACCCGCTCGATGCAGGCTTCCAGCAACTCCTCCGGCGTCGCCCCCGGGTGCTCCAGGCTCCAGAACACGGCATCGCAGACCTCGCGTAGATTGTGCGGCGGGATGCGGGTGGCCATCCCGACCGCGATCCCCTCGGACCCGTTGACCAGCAGGTTCGGTATCCGGGCCGGCAGGACCGTCGGCTCCATTGTCCGACTGTCGTAGTTCGGGATCATGTCGACGGTGTTCTCGTCGATGCCGGTCAACATGTGCATGGCCAGGTTGGACATCCGGCATTCGGTGTACCGCATGGCGGCGGCAGGATCGTTGCCGGGCGAGCCGAAGTTGCCCTGGCCGTCGATCAGCGGGTAGCGCAGCGACCACGGCTGCGCCATCCGCACCACGGTGTCGTAGACGGCGGTATCGCTGTGCGGGTGGTAGTTGCCCAGCACGTCACCCACCACCCGCGAGCTCTTCACCCGGCCACGGTCGGGCCGGAAGCCCGAGTCGTACATCGCGTAGAGCACTCGGCGGTGCACCGGCTTGAGGCCGTCCCGTACGTCGGGCAGGGCCCTGGAGACGATGACGCTCATCGCATAGTCGATGAACGACCGCTGCATCTCCTGTTGGATGTCGATCGGCTCGGTCCGGTCGTGTTGCGTCACAACGGTTTCCGGATCGGACGTGGACTGCGCACCTTGGTCCCCGGTGTTGCCGGGGCCGCTGACGTCGGTGCCGCCGTCACCCGGTTCGTCGGGACCATTGCCGTCGGTGGGACCAGTCACAGCTCAGAACCTTTCACGCACACTCCCGCGGATCGCGGAAGTGTCCACACTGGAAGGGATGTGGGAATGCGCCGGCAGGGCACCCGGGGACGCACCGGGGACGTCGGGAAGCACGACCGCCGGCGCTCAGAAATCCAGGAAACGCACGTCGCGGGCGTTGCGGGTGATGAACGACCGACGTGCCTCGACGTCCTCGCCCATCAGCACGCTGAACAGTTCGTCGGCGGTGGCGGCATCGTCCAGGGTGATCTGCAACATCAGCCGGTGCGCTGGATCCATCGTGGTTTCCCACAATTCCTTGGCATCCATTTCGCCGAGACCCTTGTACCGCTGGACACCGTCATCCTTCGGCAGTCTTCGCCCTGCCTCGTTACCGATCCTGATCAGCCCATCGCGTTCCCGATCGGAGTAGGCGAATTCATGGGAACCCTTCGACCACTTGAGTTTGTACAACGGCGGTTGCGCCACATAGACGTAACCGGCCTCTACCAATGGCCGCATGAAGCGGAACAACAACGTCAGCAGCAATGTGGTGATGTGCTGCCCGTCGACATCGGCGTCGGCCATCAGCACGATCTTGTGATACCGCACCTTGGACAGGTCGAACTCGTCATGGATGCCGGTGCCCAGCGCGGTGATCAGGCTCTGCACCTCGTTGTTCTTGAGAACCCGGTCGATGCGAGCCTTCTCGACGTTGATGATCTTCCCGCGGATCGGCAGGATCGCCTGGAACATCGAGTCCCGGCCGGATTTCGCGCTGCCACCGGCGGAGTCGCCTTCCACGATGTAGATCTCCGAGCGCGCCGGATCCGTCGACCGGCAGTCGGCCAGCTTGCCGGGGAGGCCGCCGATCTCCAGGGCGCCCTTGCGCCGGACCAGGTCGCGGGCCTTGCGGGCAGCCGCCCGGGCCTGTGATGAGGACACCGCCTTGGAGATGACCATCTTCGCCTCGGCCGGATTGCGTTCGAACCAGTCGGCCAGCCAGTCGTTGCATGCCTTCTGGACGAACGACTTCGCCTCGGTGTTGCCGAGTCTCGTCTTGGTCTGACCTTCGAACTGCGGCTCGCGGAGCCGGATGGAGATGATCGCGGCCAGGCCCTCCCGGACGTCCTCGCCGGAGAGGTTCTCCTCCTTGTCCCTGATCAGCTTCTTGTCGCGGGCGTACTTGTTGACGACGGTCGTCAGGCTGCTGCGGAAGCCCTCTTCGTGGGTGCCGCCCTCGTGGGTGTTGATGGTATTCGCGAAGCTGTGCACCGATTCTGCGTAGGACGAGTTCCACTGCATGGCAATCTCGACCTCGATGTTCTCGCTCTTGGAGTCGAACCCGATGACGCTCGGGTGGATCGGATCCTTGGCGGCATTCAGGTGTTTGACGTAGTCGATGAGACCGTCCGGGTAGTGAAATGTGCGCTCTGTGGGCTGATGCGGCCGGTCGGCCCTGGGCGCCGGGCTCTCGGCGAAGAGGGCCCCGTCCGCGGCCGCCTCGTCCATCTCGATGGCCTTCGGACGCTCGTCCCGCAGCACGATGGTCAAGCCCTTGTTCAGGAAAGCCATCTCCTGCAGCCGCCGGGAGATCGTTTCCAGGTTGTACTCGGTGGTCTCGAAGATCTGGTCGTCGGCCCAGAAGGTGACCTTGGAGCCGGTCCGATCACTGCGGCCGACCTCCTCCAGCGGTCCCGGCTTGGCGTGGTCGTACACCTGGTGGTACCGCTTGCCGTCGCGCTGGATATCAACCTCCAGCCTGGTCGACAACGCGTTGACCACCGAGACACCGACCCCGTGCAGGCCACCGGACACCGCATAGGAATCCGAGTCGAACTTGCCGCCGGCGTGCAGCATCGTCAGCACGACTTCGACGGTCGGGCGCTTCTGCTGCGGATGCATCTCGACCGGAATGCCGCGGCCGTTGTCGAAGACGGCGACGCCGCCGTCCGCCTGCAGGGTAACGGTGATGGTGTCGGCATGGCCGGCCATCGCCTCGTCCACCCCGTTGTCGACGACCTCCCGCACCAGGTGGTGGAGGCCCCGCTCGCCGGTGGAACCGATGTACATGCCGGGCCGCTTACGCACAGCCTCCAGGCCCTCGAGCACGGTGATCGACGATGCGCCGTACTCGTTGTTCTTCTTCGCCACAGGTCTCCTCAGAGTTACGGTGCCTTCGATGGTGCTGCGGGTTGCCGCCAGTTCCATCCACTCCGGCGACGGGGATCCAAATCCGCCAGTGAGGACGCTGGGCACCTCTACGGCGAAGGCATCTTTCATTCTAGCGGTATGGACCGGCGCCGTGGCGCTTCTGTGCCCTCCAGTGCGTCCGTGGCGCGCTCATCCGGCACGGTTGAATCAAGTGGAGGCCGGTGGGCCCCTCCCTGTGGCCTGACGGGCGCTTCCGGCTCGCGGCGGATCCGGTGGCCGCCGAGGGCGGAGCGCGCGCCCCCAAGGAGTGCAGCAGGCCGGCGACGAGCCACCACATCCGTTGCGCACCGAGGGCTCCAGGATCCAGGATGCAGCGAGTGCAGCGAATGCCGGGTTCAGCACAACTGCAGGTGCACTGGACTGCGGTTCGCACCGACCCGGCGCTTCGAGTCATCCTGTGTTCACCCGGCGGGCGCCCGACCGGGGCGTGTCCAAGGGCGTGTGCAGCAAATGCGGGGTCGAGCGCCATGCCTGCTGCACCCGATCGGGGGTCGAGCACGACAAAGCTCAGCGTCCGTCGAGCCGGGACCGGCAACCGGCGTCGGTGACCCGTCCGGCGGGTCCGCGGGTGCCTCCGCCACGGTGCCCGCAGGGTTATCCACACAGTTCCAGTTGTCCACAAATTGATCAGCCGACCATGGTGACGATGCGATTCAGGGGCGATTCTCCGCTGATGGACAGACCCTCGAAGGCATGGGCGTTGATGCGGGCGCTGGACGGGCTGATCACTCGCGCCCAGGCGCTCGATGCCGGGCTCTCGTACGACCAGATCCGCTACCGGTGCACCGTGGGCGAGTGGGACGTCTTGGGTTCGGGAGTGTTCCGAGGTGCCGGAATCCGGCTGACGCCTCGCGCCGTCATCCGGGCGGCCGCACTCTGGGCCGGTCCCCTGGCCTGGGTGAGCGAGCTGGCCGCTGCCTACTGGTGGGCGATGACCGACCGTCCGCCAGCGGTCATCGAATTGACAGCCCCCCGCCGCCGTTTCCTGCGGCCGCCGCCCGGAATCGTGATCCGCCGGTCCGATCTGGATCCGGCTGACACCATCGTCATGACGGACTGCCCGTCACCAACCAGGCCTACTCGGCGATCTACGGCGCCATCTGTCTGGGGGCGGACGGCCCGGGCATGCTCGACCGCGTTGCAGCGGTCGGTACCGATACTGCTGGCTCAAGCCACGCCGCGGACAAGAGCAGCCGGGGCGGAGTGCAACCGATGTGGGAGCCAGCACCACTCATTGCTGCACGCGCCGGTGGGACCAGCCGTGAAGCCCGCGACCCGCCGCCCGCAAGTGCACCAGACTCGGCAGCCAGCACCACCTCCGCTGCACACCCGGCGGTAAGACGACGGTGGGATCATTCCAGCTCGCTCTCGGCGCTGAGAGGCGTCCAGCTTGTTCATCAGATCGCTCACGGGCCGATGAGCTGCCGGGCGAAGGTCATCGCATCCGACGCCGGCTCAGCCCGAACTGAAGCGGCCTGACCAGGCCAAATCGGTTGCCGTGGCGCACCGGGCCTTCAGCGCTTGTGGGAGGATCACACCCATGGGAACGCGCCGGTGAACGCCCCGGAAATCCAGGATCTCGGTGAGCGCCGGGAAACCATCAAGTCCATCGTGCTGCGCGACGGCTACGCCCGGATCGACGACCTGACCCGGTCGTTGAACGTCAGCCTGATGACGATCCATCGCGACCTCGACGCGCTGGCCCAGCAGGGTTATCTGACCAAGATCCGCGGCGGTGCCACTGCCAATCCTTCCGCGCTGATGGCCGCCAAGGTCACCGAGCGGGTGGTAGCCATGCGGGAGGAGAAGAAGGCCATCGCCGCCCACGCAGCCACCCTGCTCCGCACCGGACAGACGGTATTCCTGGACGACAGCACGACCGCGATGGCGACCCTTCCCTACATCGTCGCCGCAGCCCCGATCACCGTTGCCAGCAACTTCCTTCCGGTGATCAACAAGCTGGCCGGCGTGCCGCGGGTCGAGCTGATCGTGCTCGGCGGTATCTACCACGAGGTGCCGGAGGCCTGCTTCGGCAGCCGCACCATCGACGCGATCGAGCACCTGCATGCCGACCTCGCGCTGATGTCCACTACCGGGGTTCGCGGTAATGCCTGCTACCACCGCTCCGAGGTGACCGTGACCTCCAGGATGGCGTTCATGAACAACACCACCACCAGCGTTCTGCTGGTGGATCACGCGAAGTTCGGCCGGCCGGCCACTCATCGGTTGTGCCAGCTGACCGAATTCGACAAGGTCATCACCGATCAGGGCATCGACGAGGAGGATGCCGCAGAGCTGCGCGCCGCCGGGGTGCAGCTCGAGATCGCCGCCTCGCTGCATACGTGAGGCCCGACATCCTCAGCGCTGCAAGGCCTCCGGGTTCGCACAGTGGGGCAGGGTGCCCTCGGCGAGAAACTGCGCCACCGCAGCCACCACTGCCGATGCCGAGAAGTCCGACACCCTGCGGGAGGCGCCGGCCAAATGTGGCGTGGCCACCACCCGCGGCATCCGGGGTACCGGATCGTCGGCGGCCGGCGGTTCCGGATCCCAGACATCGATCGCGGCCCCGGCCAGCTGTCCCGAGTGCAACGCCGCCGCCAGGTCGGGGGATCTGACAAGTTCTCCCCGCGCGGTGTTGACGAAGTACGATCCTGGCCGCATCCGGGCGAAGAAGGCCTCATCCGCCGATCCGGTGGTCTCCGGGGTGAGGCGTGCGTGCATGCTGACGATCTCACTGGCGGCGAGCAGAGCGTCCAGGTCGGCCGGCTCTGCGCCCGCGCCGGCGATCTTGTCCGCCGGGGCGTACGGGTCGTACACGAGTACCCGAGAACCAAACGCCAGCAACAGCCTGGTGACGTGGGCGCCGATGGCGCCGAACCCGATCAGTCCGACCGTCGTCGAGCCCAGTTCGGGCCCGGTGAGGTCGCGGCGGAAGTAGCGTCCGTCCCACCTGCCGGCTGCCAGTGCTGTGGTACCGGCGCCGATGTTCCTGGTCACCGCGATCATCATCCCGACGGCGAATTCGGCTGCGGCAGAAAGGTTCCGGCCCGGCAGGTAGCCGACCGGAATACCGCGGGCAGTGGCTGTCGGCACATCAATGTTGACCGGGCCGCCGCGGGTACTGCCGATCACCCGCAGCCTGCTGGCGCCGGAGATCGCCGCGCCGGTGATCGGAGCCAGGTGGGTGACGATGACGTCGATATCCGTTGCCAACGCCGCGATCTCGGCCGGATCACCGGCCGCTTCACGAACGCCGTCAGGGTCCCCCCACGGTTCGTCCGGCCACTGCGAGGAGTGCCGCACCACATCTACCGGTCCGAAGTCGGACAGCTGCTCGATGGCCTGGTCGGCCAATGCGTCGGCCGTGATGAACCGATCCCCGGCGCACAACACCCGCAGCGGCCCGTTCATGCCGCTCTCGCGACAGTCGGGCCGATACTTCGAATGCGGTGCAGCGTCACCGGATCCGCTCCCCCGACTCGACGTCGAACAGGTACACCCGGGACGGCTCAGCAGTGAAGCGGATGGTGTCGCCGGAACGGTAGCTGGCGTTCGGCAGCAGCTGCACCACCACTGGACCTTCCCAGCCCGGTACCGACACGGTGATCAGCGCGAACTCGAGCAGGTCCTCGACCACCAGCACCTCTGCTGTCACTGCCGGGCCGGTGCCGGCCGCCAGGCGGCAGTCCTGCGGGCGAACGCCCACAGCGACAGTGCTGCCCGCTTCGGCCGTGGTGGCCGAACTCGTCAGCACGCTGTCCGCGCCGATCCGGACCGCCGTCGCCCGGCCGTCGCGCTCGACCGCTCCGGAAAGCAGGTTGATCTTCGGCTCGCCGACGAAGTCCGCGACGAACCGGTTGGCCGGGTCGTCGAACACCTCGTCGGGTGTGCCGATCTGCTGGATGACCCCCTGGTCCATCACCGCGATCCGGTCGGCCAGCGACAACGCCTCCAATTGGTCGTGTGTGACGACGATCGTGGTGTATCCGAATTCCCGTTGCAGCACCTTGAGTTCGCGGCGTACCCGTTGCCGTGCGGACGCGTCCAGGTGCGACAGCGGCTCGTCCAGTACCAGCACCGCGGGGTTGCGGATCAGCGCCCGCGCGAGTGCCACCCGTTGCTTCTGGCCGGACGACAGGCCGGCCGGCCGTAACGGCAACAGGTCGGTCATCTCCAGCCGCTCGGCGATCCGGTCGACCGCCGCCTGCGCCTGCGGCACCTTCCTGGCCTTCAACCCGTAGGCCAGGTTCTCCCGCACCGTCAGCGGCGGGTACAGGGCGTAGGACTCGAAGCCCACGCCGACGTCCCGCTTGCCGGCCGGCAGATCCTTGATGGACCTGTCGCCGACCCGGATGTCCCCCGACGTCACCGTTTCCAGGCCGGCGATCATCCGCAGTGTGGTGGTCTTGCCGCAGCCGGACGGTCCCAGTAGCGCGACCAGCTCACCGGGTTCTATGGTCATGTCGATGCCCTTGACCGCCTCGAACGACGGCCGGCCCCTGGTCACGTACGTCTTGTGCAGGTTCTGCAGCAACAGCCGGTTGCCGGCCGCTCGGCGGCCGGTGTCCGGCTTGTCGCGCGCCGTAGTGTTGGTAGCCGGACTCGCCGCCTTGGTGGTTGTTGGGGCGATCGTTCTGGTCACCACGGACTCGTCCGGATCGGACATTTCAGCTCTCCTTCCCGAATGAGTTGCTGTCCAGCGACGGTGCCAGCGGTGATGAAACGGGCCCCGACCTCGGCGGCGGTGTACCACCGGCTGCGCTTCCACCGGCAGCCCTTGCGGGCCGCGCGCCGGCGACCCCGGCCGCACTGCCGATTCGCTCGGTGTCCAGAGTCGGATCGTCGCTGCCGGCGAAGATGTGCACGGATTCGACCGGGATCGACAACGTCACCTGCCCACCCTCTTCGAACGGGATCGACCCGTCCGTCAGCGTGATGACGTTGGTATCGCCAACGGCGATCGACAGCTCGATCTGCCGGCCGAGCCGCTCGGCGAGCGCCACCCGCCCATCAGCGGTCAGCACGGCCGCGTTGCTCTGCTCGCACTGCCGCCCGACACGCAGATCGCCCGGACGCATACCGAGCCGAAACTTGCCGCGTCCGCCGAGTTCCAAGCCGGCCGGCACCGGGAACCGGAGGGCCCCGCGGAGGGCGACCAGCTCGCCGCCAATGATCTCGGCGTCGACGATGTTCATTTCAGGCTGCCCGAGTGAGCGGGCGACGAAGGTGTCCGCGGGCGTCAGCCAGATCTCCGAGCGGGTGCCCACCTGGACCAGCCGGCCGGCGCGCAGCACCCCGATTCGGTCGCCCAGTGACAGCGCCTCCTGGTAGTCATGCGTGACGTACATCGTGGTGGTGTTCGACATCTGGCCCAGACGTTTGAGTTCCACCCTCATTGCGGCCCGCAGCTTGGCGTCCAGGTGCGAGAGCGGCTCGTCCAGCAGGTACACGTCGGCCGGCCGAACCAGCACCCGGCCCAGCGCCACCCGCTGCCGTTGGCCGTTGGACAGTTCCCGCGGCAATCGCTGCTGAAGCTGCTCGATGCCCAGAGTCGTGGTGACGGCGTCGATCCGCTCCTGCTGGACCGTCGCGGAGTATCGGCCGGTCCGGCCGGAACGCAGCGGGGACGCCAAGTTCTCGAATACCGTCTTCTGGGGGTACAGCGCGTACGACTCGAACGCCATGGCTACATTGCGCCGATACGGCTCTACCCCTGTCATGTCGACACCGTCGATCGTCACCACACCGGAATCGATCTCCTGCAGTCCGGCAATGGATTTCAGCATCGTGGTCTTCCCGGCACCCGACGGACCGAGGATGACGAAGAACTCGCCGTCGGCGACGTCGAGGTCCAGATCCTTCAGCGCCTGCTTCTTGCCGTAGCTCTTCGACAGCCCAAACACCGTCATCGTCGCCATCAGGCTTTCACCGCCCCAAATGACAGGCCCCGGACCAGATATCGCTGGATGCAGAGGGCGAGGATGAGTGGCGGCAGGGCGCCGATGATGGCCGCCGCGGCGGCGTGGTTGTAGTAGATCTGGCCGCCGCCGCCCTGGAAGGTGCTGATCGCAACCGTCGCGGTCTTCAGGGTGTTGTTGGCCAGTACCAACGGGAACACATAGGAGTTCCACGCGAAGATGAAGGCCAGCAGTGCGCCGGCAGCGATGCCCGGCCGGACCAGCGGCAAAGCAACCTTACGGAAGGCCTGGAATCTGGTGTACCCGTCCAGCAGGGCGGCCTGTTCGAGGTCGGCCGGCAGATCCTGGAAATAGGACCGCAGGATCCAGACGATCAGCGGCATCGTCACCAGTTGCAACACCCAGATCAGCCCGAGGTGCGAATCCAGCAGCCCCGAGATGCGGTAGATCACGAACAGCGGGACCAGCACCATCAGCTCCGGCGCGAATCGGAACGACAGCATCTGGAACATCAGGTCGTCGCTGCCCTTGTACCGCCAGCGGCCGGCGGCGTACGCCGCCGGGATTCCGATGAGCAGAGAAACCAGCACCGCACCGGCCGAGGTGATCAGGCTGTTCAGCAGGCCCTCCCGCAGATCGGCGCCGGTCGAGCCGCCGAGCACGAAGGAATAGTTCTGAAGCGTCGGGGTGAATCCGAAGTAGGTGTTCTGCTGGTCGATCGTCGACTTGAGGGACAGCAGGAGCATCCAGACGATCGGAAACAGTGAGAAGACGAACCAGAGCAGGGTCAGGACCTCCGCACCTATCCCGGCAACGGTCAGGCGCTTGCGTCCTGGCATCAGTTCGCGTCCTGCCATGTCAGTTCTCCGCTCCGGCCGCACGCCGCTGGGCCTTGCCGAGGGCGCCGACCAGGAATCTGGCGGCGATGAAGACGATCGCCCAGAGGATGAGCATGTAGGTCGCCGCCCGGGAGTAGGCGCCGGAGTTGAAGGTGTCCTTGAACGCGCTGATCTGCAACGTCGTGGTGGCGGTGCCAGGGCCACCACCGGTGAGGATGTACGGGATGTCGAAGATCTTCAGGCAATCCATGAACCGGAAGATCACCGCCACCAGGATGTACGGCCAGATCAGCGGCAGCATCAGCCGGCGGAACATGTACAGCCCCCCGGCGTCGTCGACGGCGGACGCCTCGAACGGTTCCTTCGGCAGGGAGCGGATCCCGGCGAGCACCAGGATGGCGACGAACGGGGTGTAGATCCAGACGTCGACCAGCACGGCCGAGTACAGCGCCCTGGTGTCCGACAACCAGTCGAAACCACTGCGGCCCAACAGGTAGTTGAGCACGCCGAAGTCGGCGTTGAACATGAACTTCCAGGCCAATGCGGCGATCGCCGGGGCGATCATCAGCGGCATGATCAGTACCTTCTCGAAGATCCGCCCGATTATCGACGATCGGTTCAGCAGCAGGGCTACTCCCACGCCGAGCACCGTTTCCAGCACGGTGGCAAGCACCGCATACTGGACGGTGATCCACGCAGCCGGGCCGATGAAGAACGTGCTGGCCGGGTTGAGGATCTGCCCGAAGTTCTTGACACCAACCCAGCTGACGCTGTTCTCGTTCTGACTGGAGTAGTTCTGGAAGGCGTACAACACCCCGACGACGAACGGATACAGAATGCCGATGATCAGCGCCACCGCCGGGACTGTCAGCAGATAGGGGCGCAGCGATCGTCGCCACCGCGGTATCGCCGGTGGCCGGTCGCCGGCCGGCGGTGCGGTCATGGTGTCGGTGGAGGACGCCGTTTCACCCTGCACTGTTGATGGCATGTTGTCAGCTCCTTGGCAGCACGATTGCTGCGTTGCAGGTCCACTGGCTTCCTGGCTGTCCCAGGGGCCGGCGGCCGGCCCCTGGGACAGGTCAAGTCAAGAGTTCACGACGTCCGCGTTGGACTTGACCAACGCGTCCAGGGTGGACTTGGCGTCCTTTCCACCGTAGATCTCCTGAAGGGCACCGGCCCAGTTCTCGGTGGAGGTGAAGAACTGCTTCTGCGGGGTGAACTGGATCTTTGTCGAGCCGATCACCTTTTCGAAGGTGTCCAGATACCCCGGGTAGTCGGAGCCGATGGACTTCTTGAACGCCCCATTGAACACGCTCTGCCGCACCGGATCCGCGAAGGTGCCGCTGCTGGCAGCTTTGTTGAGGGCGTCCTTGCCGGTTGCCCACTGGATGAAAAGCCAGGCCGCCAGCTTCTGGTCGGTGTCGATCGCCGAGTTCATGGCCAGCGACCAGGTCCAGAGGTTGGTGGCATAACTGCCGTCTTTGCCGGCCGGCCCCGGGTACCAGCCCAGCTTGCCGGCGACCTTGGTGCCCTTCCACTTCGGGTAGGTGGCGGAGTCTGCGTCGTAGACCATCATCGCCTTGCCATCGGCAAGATCCTGAGTGCAGTTCGGGTACTCGTAGGTGGTCCAGCTGGACGGGCCGGCGGATTTCGCCAAATCTGCCCACTTCTTGGTGAACGTGACCGCCACGTCCGAGTTCATCACGGGTGTCAGCTTGCCGCCTGAGAATTCGTAGTCCTTACCGCCCTCGCGCGCGTACTGCGTCATGAAACCCGGGTGAATGGTGGCCCAGGACTTGCTGCCGCGGAATGCGATTCCGTAGTTTCCAGCGGACCTATCAGTCAGTTGCTTGGCCAGATCGATGAGGTTGTCGAAGGTGTCCGGGAGCTTGATCTTCTTGCTGTCGAAGACGCCCTTGTTGTAGCAGATGACGTTCGTCTCGAAACCCCAAGGGATGGCCCACTGGCCACCGGTACCCAGTGCCGATCCGGTCTGGAAGTCCCACCGGGTCGAGGTGCGCAGTCCCTCGAAGATGTCTTCGAAGTCGTACTCCGGGGAGGTGGCGGACTTGTTGTCCAGCCAGGGCTTGAGGTCTTCCATCCACCCCGGCGGCCCGTACTGCCAGATGAAGTAGGCGCCGGTCATGAAGACGTCGTGTGTCTTCGACTTGCCTTGTAGTTCGGCGTTGAGCTTGGTGAAGTAGTCGCCTTCCGGCACGTCGTCGTGCTCGACCTTGATGCCGGTCAACGCGGTGAACTCGTCATAGAGCTTCAGGCTGTCGAAGGCGGACACATAGGGGTGCGGGGTGCGCAGGATCCGCACAGTCTTGCCGGACGCCCGCTTCCAGTCGAAAGCCCCACTGACGTCCGCCGCCGCGGAGCCACTCGCAGCGCCGGCCGGTGCGTTGCCGTGAGTGGCACACGAGGACAGCAACGGAATGCCGACGGCCGCCAAGCCGCCGAGCCCGGCTGCCCTGAGCATCCGGCGCCGGGACATCTGCAGCCCGGCGAGAGAGTCGTATACGGGATCGCGCATGGTTCCTCCGTGTGCTGGGTCCGGCGTTGGCGCCGGAGTCTGGGTACGTGGTGTGGTGCTGCGTACTGGTGGATCTCGATGCGGACGTTCTGTTGTGCCGGTGCAGATCGGTGCCGGTGCAGATCGGTGCGGGTGGAGATCGTTGCGGTGGAACAGTGGTGGGTCCAGCCGGAGTTCAGGACCGGACCAGCGCCGCCTCCAACGGCACGTTGAACGACAGCAGGGCGGCCCCGGACTCGGGGTCTGCGGTGATGGACAGGCTCGTCAGGGTGCCGGTGTCCAGCCGCGGCATCACCTTGCGGTAGCGGGCAAGCGGGATCCCCAACAGGGAGCACAGGGTCAACCGGAAGAAGGTGTTGTGCGCGACCACCAGCACTGTCCCCCCGGGATGCGCACCCGCGATCCGGTGCAGGACGGCACGGCCGCGGGCGGCGGCGGCGGCGGGTGGCTCGGCATCCGGAAAATGGCCGCCGACCGGGTCATCGGTGAATCGCTCCGCGACATCCGGTTCGCTGTCGCGGATCTCGCCGAAGGTCCGGCCCTCGGCGATTCCGAAGTGCACCTCACGCAGATCGTGCAGCACCACCGCTTCGGTGCCGAGGACGCCGGCCGCCGGCGCTGCCGTTTCCAAGGCGCGCCGGACCGGCGAGCTGTAGAGCGCGTCCGGTCGGACCCGACCGGCCCATCTGGCCAGCAACTCGGCCTGGTGCAGGCCGACCGCGGTCAGGTCGACATCACTGGACCCGGCATAGCGATTCTCGGCGTGCCACACCGTTTCCCCGTGGCGCGAGACCACCAGAGTGGTGGCGGTTGCCGGTTCCGTCATCGAACGGCCTCCTGGGTCACGGTGCGCAGGGTGGCGGCATTCAGGTTCCCGGCGTTGGGCGTCGCGGCGTTCAGGGCCGAGGCGCTCAGCCAGCCCCGATCCTGCAAGGCGCCGACGAACGCCAGGTACGCCAGGTCGAATCTCGCTGCCCGGTTCGGGTCGGGCTGATACCTGCGGGACCACTTCACCATTGCGTCCGCTGTCCGGCCGACCTCTCCGGCCGGAGCGGCGGCCAGGATGGCCATCCCCACCGCTGCATCCGCGTACCGCGGAACCACCACCTCGACGCCGAGGAGGTCGCAGCGCAGCTGGTTCCAGTAATCGTTGCGGGCGGCGCCGCCGGAGAAGCTCACCGGCCCCGCGATCTCGGCCCCCAGTTCCTGCAGCCGCCAGAAGGCCAGCCGTTCGGTGAAGGCGATCCCCTGCAGTGCAGCGGCGAAGCGGGCGGGTTCGCCGTCGGGCACATCGACCGAGAACCCGCTCGCCGACGGCGCAACGAACGGGAATCGCTCACCCCGGCCTGCCAGCGGGTAGCAGATCCCGCCGGCTGGTTCCTGCTCCGCAGCGGCAACCGTCAGTGCCTGGAGATCGGCGCCGGGGAAGTCGCGCGCGATGATGCCGGCTCCCACGCTGGACGCGCCGCCGGGGAGCCATCCACCGTCAGGGCTGCGGTGCGAGTACACGGCTCCGGTCGGATCGATGATCGGTTCTGTCGTACTGCCCTTGAGCACCAAGGTGGTGCCCAGTGCCGAACTCCAGGTCCCGGGAAGCAGTGCGGCGCAGGCGATCTGCGCCGCACAGCTATCCGTCATTCCGGCCATGACCTGGGTGCCGGCCGGGATTCCGGTGGCAGCTGCGGCCGGCGGGCCGACCTGACCGATCGGAGTACCAGGAAGCACGACATCGGGCAACAATGCGACATCGACACCCAGTTCGTCGAACACCTCGGCCGGCCAACTCACGTCGATCAGGTCGACGCCGGTCTTCAGCGCCTGGCTGGAGTCGGTCGCCGTCTGCTGTCCGGTCAACCTGGCCACCAGATGATCGCCCTGGTGAACGATCCTCGCGCCGGGTGGCACCATGCCGTTCTCCACCAGCCACATCGCTCGTGGCAAGGCCCAGCTGGGTTGCATCGTCACTCCGAACCTGGCCCAGACATCGGCGCCGGCCGCTGCAGCCCGCTCAGCCTGCGCCGAACCCCGGCCGTCGTCGTACATCAGGCCAGCGGTCAGTGGCCGCAAATGGGAGTCCTCGACCAGGATGGTGCCGGAGGTGGCGTCCAGGGCGACCCCGGCCAGCGGCCGCCCCGCCCTTCCGGCGAGTGCTTCCGAGGCGGCTCGGCACACCGCCTCCCACCATTCGCCCGGGTCCTGTTCGTGCCGGACACCGTTTCGACGACTACTGCTCAGCGGGTGCGACCCGGCGCCCAACAGCTGCCCGGATGCGTCGAGCAGCGCGGCTCGCACGCCCTGGGTACCGACGTCGATGCCGAGGAACAGAGCATCGGAGCGATCTTCGGAGCTCTCCGCTGGCATGTGACCACCTCACCGTGGGTATGACGAGGTAGATATAACAGCCAGTTGGAGAAAAACGCAACGCCTCTTGGTGAATTTTCGGTAACTTTGCCGAAGCTGCCCTCAGTCGGAGGCCAGATCTCGCCGGATCCCCGGGTATCGGGCTCTTGTGGTCCGGCGCCAGGACTGTTAGATTCCCTGCGATATTACCACCGTAAGGTGGTGGTCATCCGGGGAATCGCTCCCGGGGGGCAACACCCGGGAAGACGCCAGCACCAGGTCCTGGAGAACACCGATGATGGATCCGGCCCTAGCCGTACTAGTACATCCGGGGCTTCCGGCCGACCCCTCCGTGCTGTCCGTCACCCGGCGCGCCGCCGCCCTCGACGCACTGGACGATACCGGCGGCCCTGTCGATGTGCTGGTCATTGGCGGCGGCGTCACCGGTGCCGGCTGCGCGCTCGACGCTGCCACCCGGGGCCTGTCGGTCATCCTTGTCGAGGCGGGTGATCTGGCCATCGGCACCTCCTCCCGATCCGGCAAGACGTTCCACGGCGGCCTGCGGTACCTGGAGCAGCTGAACTTCTCGCTGGTGCACCACGCGATCATCGAGCGGGATCTGATGGTCAACGTCGTCGCGCCCCACCTTTCCCGTCCTGCTCCGTTCCTGTATCCGCTGACCAAGCACTGGGAACGGCCTTACGCCGGTTCCGGGATCCTGTTGTACGACCTATTCGGCCTGCGCGGCCACGCGGTTCCCAGGCATCGACACTTCACCCGACGCGGCGCGGTCAAGCAGGCGCCGTCGCTCGACGGGTCGGTGGTGACCGGCGGCATCCGGTACTACGACGTGATGATGGACGATGCCCGGCACACTATGACCGTCGCCCGTACCGCTGCCGCGCACGGCGCACTGGTGATCACCAGGGCGCCGGTGGTCGAGTTGCTGAAGACCGCCGATCGGATCAGCGGCGCTGTGATCAGCGACACGATCACCGGACGACGGCACACGATCCGTGCCAGGACGGTGATCAACGCTGCCGGCGTGTGGGCAGCCGATCTGCAGCAGCTCGCCGGAGCACGCACTTTCGACGTCGTGCCGTCCAAGGGCGTGCACCTGCTGGTGCGCGGTGACGCGATCAACTCCGACTCCGGGATCCTCGCCAGGGCAACGGATTCCATTATCATCGCCCGACACTGGCTCGGGCATTGGCTGGTCGGCACCACCGATACCCCGTGGGATGGCGACAAGGGGCGCCCGGTGGCCGAGGTGGCCGACGTGGAGTATCTGCTGCGAGAGCTGAACCACTTCATGAAGCGGAAGATCTCTGCCGACGACGTATTGGGCGTTTTCGCCGGCGTGCGGCCGCTGCTCGAGCCGGTCGGCACAGGCGCGGCGGCCGATGCGGGCACTACATCGGCGTTGTCCAGAGATCATTCGATCGTCCACGGCCCAGCAGGCCTGGTCACCATCGTCGGCGGCAAGTACACCACCTACCGGCTGATGGCGGCCGACACCGTCGACGCGGCCGTCCGGGAGGCCGGGCTGCCCGCGCCCGCATCGGTGACGGCGAAGACGCCACTCATCGGCGGCGCCGGTTACCAGGCATTGAAGAACCGCACCGCCGCCCTGGCGGATGAGTACCGATTGCCGGTGGAGCAACTGCAGCGTCTGCAGTTCCGGTACGGCACAATGCTCAGTCAGGTGCTCGCGCCGGGAGCGGCAGATCCGCAGGCAATCGTGCCGCGTGCGGACTGGGCCGGATATCTGCCGGCCGAGTTGCGCTACGCGGCAACGGCGGAGGGCGCTATGACGCTCGCCGATGTGATGGAGCGTCGCACCCACCTGGCCATCGAGTTGCCGGACGGTGGAATGCAGGCTGCCACGGAGATCGCCGAGTTGCTGGCCGATATCCTTGACTGGGACGCCGAACGGGTCTGCCGCGAGGTCGACGACTACCGAGCAGCGGTCGCCGTGGACCGCGAGGCGTTGGAGAAGGTCAGGGCGGAGTTGCGGGAGAACGCCGGATGAGCCCGGACGGTGCTGCGGTCGACTACCGGGGCGTCATCTTCGACATGGACGGCGTCGTGGCCGACACTGAGCATCTCTGGGATGCGTCCTGGAGCGCGTTCGCCCGACGTCACGGCGTCAATTGGAGGCACGCCGATTCGGTTCGCCTGCAGGGGATGTCCGTGCCGGAATGGGCGGCTCAATTGGCCTCCGACAGCGGCGTACCCGACCAGGCGGAGGCGGCGGCGCAATCATGCGTGGATTTCATCGTGAAGGCCGTCGCCGACGGTGACGGACAGCTGATGGACGGGGCAGCCGAATTGATCGGCTATGCGGCACAGCGGGTGCCGGTCGCGTTGGCCACCTCCTCCGATCGGCGCATCATCGACACACTGCTGGCGGCACGCGGGGTGGACCATTGGTTCTCGGCAACGGTGTCCAGCGCGGAAGTGGATCGCGGAAAGCCTAGCCCCGACGTCTATCTGGAGGCCGCCCGGCGCATCGGTGTCGACGGCGGCCCGGCGATCGGGATCGAGGACTCCGGAAACGGCATCCGGGCCGCACGCAGCGCCGGGCTGTACACCATCGCAATCCCCAACCGTCAGTTCCCGCCCGGTCCGGAGGCACTCGCGCTGGCCGACCACGTCGCCTCTGACCATGCGGATGCATTGGCGCACTTGATATCCCTTCTGGCTCCGGCGCCATCCGGAACCCGCTGACCGTCGTTCCTGGAGGATGTGAGCATCGTGGCCCACGTATACAACGATCCCGCACAGTTCAAGGACGACGCCACCGCCGGGTTTGTGGCAGCTTACGCCCGCTACGTGAAGAAAGTGCCGGACGCCTCCGCCGTGATGCGCGTGGGCGGCCCACGCGCCGGCAAGGTCAGCGTCGTCATCGGCGGGGGCAGTGGTCACTACCCGGCGTTCTGCGGCACCGTCGGGCGTGGCCTGGCCGACGGCGCCGTGATCGGCGACGTCTTCACCTCACCGTCCGCCGAGCAGGCCTACCGCTGCGCGCGGGCGCTGGACGGCGGCGCCGGTGTGCTGTTCAGCTTCGGGAACTACGCGGGTGACGTGATGAACTTCGGTGCCGCAGAAGAACGACTGAAGGCGGAGGGTATCGACTGCCGCACCGTTCTGGTGACCGACGATGTTGCGTCAGCGCCGAAGGCCCGGTGGGAGCAGCGGCGTGGGGTGGCCGGCGACTTCATGGTGTTCAAGATTGCCGGTGCCGCGGCAGACCGTGGCGACGACATCGACCTGGTGGAGTCCTTGGCGCGTCGGGCGAATGCCGCCACCGTCAGCTTCGGGGTCGCCTTCGACGGCTGCACCTTCCCCGGCAAGACCGAGCCGCTGTTCCAGGTCGGGAACGGAAAGATGGATCTTGGCCTCGGCATCCACGGCGAGCCCGGAATCAGGACGGTGGACTGGGTACCGGCCGCTGAACTCGCCGAACTGCTGGTGCAACCGTTGTTGGACGAGCGCCCGGACGGCGCGGTGAGGGCGGCGGTGATCCTGAACGGTCTGGGCGCCACCAAGTACGAGGAGTTGTTCGTGCTCTGGGGGACGGTAGCCGCGCTGTTGACCGGGGCCGGCGTGGAGGTGGTGGAACCGGAGGTCGGCGAGCTGGTGACCAGCCTGGACATGGCGGGCTGTTCGCTGACCATCACCTGGTTGGACGGGGAACTGGAGAAGCTGTGGCTGGCGCCGGCCGACACCCCCGCCTTTCGCCGCGGCGCAGTCTCCGACCTTCCGGCACAGGCGGCGGTCGTCGCGGAACCGGCCACCCATTCGTCCGACGGAGTCCGGCAGGCCGGACCTGACGTACCGCAGGGCGACGAAGATTCTCGCGCGGTGGCGGCGGTGGCCCGCACCGCGATCGCCGCCATGGTGCGGACCGTTGTCGACGTCGAGGACGAACTCGGACGGATCGATGCCGTCGCCGGAGATGGTGATCATGGGGTAGGCATGGTCCGCGGGCTCCGTGCTGCCGAAGCCGCCGCCGGGCGCGCGGTAGATGCCGGCGCCGGTGCTGCCGGCACGTTGGCCAGTGCCGGAGCCGCCTGGGCGGACAAGGCCGGCGGCACCTCGGGAGTGTTGTGGGGAGCCATCCTGTCCGCGGTCGGCGCCGAGCTGGGTGACGCGGGCCGGCCGGATGCTGCCAGGGTGGCCGCCGCCGTCACCGCCGGTGCCGACGCTCTCGCCAGGCTCGGACGTTGCGAGCTCGGCGACAAGACGATGTACGACGCGCTGGCGCCGTTCGCCGATGCACTCTCCTCGAAGATCGATGACGGCGCCTCGCTCACCGAGGCCTGGGTGGCGGCAGCATCGGTGGCCACCGAGAAGGCTTCGGCCACAGCGGACCTGGTGCCAAGACTCGGCCGGGCCAGACCACTGGCCGAGCGAAGCGTCGGCACTCCCGACGCAGGTGCCACCTCGATGGGCATGGCGTTGACCGCTGTCGGCCGGGTGCTCTCCGATGATGATTGCGGAAGGAACTGATCGCGATGAGGACATACCGGCTGCTGATCGGCAGCGATGATGCCGGGGCGCACTACAAGGACGTGCTCACCGCGGACCTGGCCGAGGACGAGCGGGTGTCCACGTTGCAGGACGTGGGCGTCCGGTCCGGACTGGCGGACGGATGCTCCTACGGCGAGGTGGGCATCGCGGCCGGCAGGGCGATCGCCGTGGGTGACGCCGACCGTGCGGTGTTGATCTGCGGCACCGGGATCGGGATGGCGATCGCCGCGAACAAGGTGTCCGGAGTCCGCGCCACCACCGCCCACGACAGTTTCAGTGTCGAGCGGTCGATCCTGTCGAACGACTGCCAGGTGCTGGCGCTCGGACAACGGGTTATCGGCATCGAGCTGGCCAGGCGGCTGGTTCGGGAATGGCTGTCGTACGAGTTCGATCCGTCGTCACACTCGTCCGCCAACGTCGCGGTGATCACCGCTTATGAGGACGAGACCGCCGGCATCCCAACAGCATCGACGAGCTGACCGAGATGGCCGCACCGGTGTACTTCGGCGTGGACGCCGGCACGTCGATGGCCAAGGCGGCAGCGTTCAACGAGCGAGGCGAGATGATCACCGTTGCCTCCCGCGCCGTTCCGTTGCTGCACCCGGGGGCCGGCCGGGTCGAACAGGACCCGGAGATGATCGTCGCGAGCGTGCATGCGGTACTGGCCGAGGTGTGTGCGAGCACCGGCGTGCATCGGCCGGAACTGGTGGCGATCACCGGACAGGGTGACGGCTGTTGGCTGTTCGACGAGCACGGAGTCCCGGTGCGTACCGGTATCTCGTGGATGGATGGGCGCGCAGCCGGGATACTGCGGGAGTGGGAAAGCTCGGGGGCCAGCGACGCGATCTTCGGCGAGAACGGCAACGTGATGTTCCCCGGAGCGCCGGCGCCACTGCTGGCCTGGCTGGACCGGAACGAACCGGAGGTACTGGAGCGGGCCCAGACCGCAGGCTACGTCAAAGACCTGTTGCTGCACCGCCTCACCGGTGTCCGGGCCACCGACGCCACCGATGCGTCGCTGCCGTTCGGGGCACTGAACACCCACCCGGAGGCGGCGGTCGAGGACTATTCGGCCGCGGTGCTGGAGCACACGGGGCTGCGTCACCTCGCCCGGTTACTGGCCCCGGTACACCGACCGCTGCCGATCGGCCGGCTGACCGACTTCGGCGCCGGCGCAACCACCCTGGAGCCGGGGACGCCGATTGTGGCGGGACCCTACGACATCCCGGCATGTGCGATCGGCGCCGGCACTATCGGGCCGGGCGACGGCCTGCTGATCGTCGGTACGACGCTGGCCTGCTCGGTGCTCACCGACAGGATCGATCTGTCCGGGCCGCCGGCCGGCATGACCGTGACCATGCCGGAGCCAGGGCGCTGGTTGCGGGTGATGGCCGCGATGGTCGGCACCGCCAGCCTGGACTGGGTGCTGGGCACGATCGGTGTCCGGTTGGAGGCGCTCAACGGCTTACTGGAGGGGACGCCGCCCGGCGCCAATGGGGTGCAGGTGTTGCCGTACCTTGCACCGTCCGGCGAACGCGCGCCGTTCGTCGATCCCGCTGCCCGGGCGCAGTTCTCGGGTGTCAGTCTGACCACTACCCGTGGTGATCTGGTCCGCGGGCTGTGCGAGGGCTTGGCCTACGCGGCTCGCAGCTGCTTCGATGCCGCCGGTCTCACCGGGGACGTCTACGTGTGTGGTGGGGGCTCACAGTCTGCGGCGTGGCTGCGGATCTTCGCCTCGGTTCTTGGGCGTCCGTTGTTCCTGGCCAGGGCCGGTGAGGTGGGTGCTCGTGGCGCCGTGTTGGCGGCGGCCGCAGCGATCGGCCGGCCGCTGGACGCCGAGGTCTGGACCGGTGGGCAGGAAGTCGTCGAACCGCTGCCAGCTGACGTCGAATCCTACCAGGTGGGATTTGCCAGGTTCGGTGACATCCTGGCTGCTGCGCGGCCCCTCTGGTCCCGGTAGCAGTGGTCCTGACAGCGTCGTGGGCGACGGCCGGCCGTCGACGCTATTGACGGTGCTATGACGGTGCTATGACGAACGAGGAGGTGTGGGCCGGCATCGACGTCGGCACCACCGGTGCCAAGCTGGTGCTCGTCGACCGTGAGGGGAAGGCGGTGGCGTCCGGTGTTCGGCGCTATCGGAACACGCTCGGCTCCCGCGATGAAGCCGCCGGCGTCGAACAGGATGCCGAGGACTGGTGGACGGCTGTCGTTGAACTGTTGCGTGAATTGGTGCCAGGGCATCGGGTCCGGGCGGTGGCGGTGACATCCCAGGCTCCGTCCTTCGTGGGCATCGACGCCGCGGGGGCGCCGGTCGGTCCTGCACTGCTCTGGGCGGACCGCCGAGCGCAGGGCGAGGCGATGACATTGCAGCAGGGTTTGGCTGTGGCCCGCATTGATCCGCTGGACACTCCGGGCGATGCCTACTTCGGCACCGGCAAGCTGCTCTGGCTGGCCCGGAACCGACCGGATCAGCTGGAGAGGTGCCGACATGTGTTGTCCACCAATGGGTTCATCGTCGAGCGCCTCACCGGTGCGGCGTGTCTGGACCTTTCGACAGCCACTATGTTGCAGGGCTTCCATCGGGAGGGCCGCGACCCGCTGCTCGCCCAGCTGGGAGTACCGATTGACCTACTGCCGCCGGTGGTTGCCAGCATCGAAGTCGCCGGAGTAGTAACCGCCGCCGCCGCCGAGACGACCGGGCTGCCGGCCGGGATCCCTGTTGCCGCAGGCGCTATCGACGCAGTCGGGACAGCGCTGGAGGCCGGAGCGTTGCTACCAGGAGATCCGTTCGTGGAGATGACAGGGTTCTCCACCGTCGGGATGGTGCCGACCGCGGCTGGGCTGCCTGCCCAGGGGCTGATCCGCAGCGCGCACTGCTTTGCCGGCGTGGATCTGCTGCTGACGGCGCAGGTGACCTCCGGCGCCGTCATCGACTGGCTGGTCGCGCTGACCGGCGGCGATCGCGCTGTGCTGGACCCGGTGCGGCTGCGGGCGGTAACCCGACCGGGCCGGGTGCGGATGCTGACCGCGTTGGCCGGCGAACGAACCCCAGGGTGGAACCCCTGGATCCGGGGGCTGATCGGCGGCATCGGGTTGGACACTTCAGCGGCGGACCTGGTGGTGGCGGCGATGGAGGGTGTGGCGGTCGCGTTGGAGCTGGATCGTCGGCTGCTGGCCGAACACGGGCTACCGGTGGACGTGGTCCGCAGTACCGGCGGTGGATCAGCGAACCCGGTCTGGCTGCAGATCAAGGCGGATGTTCTGGGGCTACCGGTCGAGCGTCCGCGGGCCGGTTCCGGTGCTGCACACGGGGCCGCGCTGCTGGCCGGGCTGGCCGGCGGCGACATCGACGGCCCGGACGAGGTCCGCGCGCTGACCGATGGGCCGACACAGCACTATCGGCCGGATCCGTTGGTCCACGCGGGGTATCGGCAACGGATCGCGGAGATCGTCATGCTGCGGGGGGCGGCCGTCAGCCTGGTGATCTGACGCCTGGTGGTCTCAGGGTGAGCCGGAGGTCTTCGAGTCCTCGAACGGTTGAGCGGCGACCAGCAGGTCGACCGCGCTCTGCTGGGTTGCGCCACTGATTCCGCGGATCGTCCGGCCCAGTGCAGCCCGTACTCGTTGTCTGCGGTGCGGTCGTGCTCGTACGCGATCGATGCCTGCTCGACGAGGTAGTCGTTGTAAGGATGGTCGTCGAGAGCGCGGTCGAGTTCGCCGAGGTTGCGCACGTAGATGCCCTTGAAACTGAAGCCGTTCACGTCGCAGCCATCCTGCTCGCAGGGCTCGGTGAGCACACCGTCGACGTTCAGGCTCGCGGAGGTGCTGGATGCGTCCGCCAGTTCCCTGGCCCGTTCCAGGTAACGGTCCTCACCGGTCGCGCGGGACAACGCGACCAAGCCGCCGAGCAGCACGCCCTGGCTATAGGACCAGATCTCCCCGCTGCCGACGCGGCAAGTGTTCGGGTCCAGCCCGTCACTGACCAGCAGTTCGTCATTGATCATCCCGGACGCCTCGAACCAGTTCCACACCGAGACCGCTCGTTCCAGGTAGACGGTCCCTCCGGTGCCCAGACGCTGGGCCAGCTCGGCAGCCGCTTTGACGCACACCTCGTTGGAGATGGCGTTTTTGTACCCGCGATTGATCTCACCAGAGTCCGCCCCCGCAGACGTCGTCGTGGTTGCTCCACATGAAGTCGACGCCGCGCCGCGCGGTATTCAGGTACCGGTTGTCGCCGGTGAGGTCGTATGCCCTGATCCAGGCGAGCGCCCACCACCCCGTGTCGTCGGTGAAGTCGTTGATGAAGTTGCCCTGCGCGGCATTGCGCTTCTTGGTATAGGTGTTCTCGAGCAACCAGACGTACCGGCGGTCACCCGAGGTAATCATGTGCTCGGTGAGGGCTGTCAACGCGTTCGCGCTGTTCCACCACCCGGTGGTCGGCCAGACAGCGCTACGTTGGTCGTAGAGCTTCACAAGGGCGTCGACCGTCGGCAACTCCGACGGCGCCTGCGTACCGCGTCCGACCGACACGACACCGGCCATCAGCAGGGCCGCCAGGCGCGAGGTCAGACGAGCGCCCATTCCCTCCCTCGATTCTGGTTGAGTGAGCAGCACCCGAGAACCGACGACGGCTAGGGATGATGTCATTGTCGCCGATGTACCTCGTCCCCCGGTTCTGCGCCCACCCGACCGGAACTCGAAGTCCCGTCCGGCGGCGCGATCGTCGGGACACGTGGGCAGCCCCGGCCGTTGCGGCCGTCATCGTCGGTTCGCTGTCCGGCTGCTCGGCCGGCACCCCGCGCCCCCCGGGTGGTCCGCCGCAGAGCACCGCGAGCACGACACCATCCCCTCCGAGCCTTTCGGATGCGTCGTCCGCCGCTGGCAGCACACCGTCCATCTCCACCCCGCCGCCCGGCACGGTCGTCCCGTTCCGCACCGTCGCCCCCGACAGCGCCGTCGGTAAACGCATCGGACTGGTGGCTCCGACCGGTTCGGACCCGTTCGCCAAGGCCGTCACCGATTCGGTCATCGCGCAGGTGACGGCCGCCGGGGCCAAACTGATCCGCTGCGATCCCGGTGACGACGCGACGCTGGTGCTCGACTGCGCTCGTCGGATGGCCACCGAGCACGTCGACGGCTGGATCGTGCGGCATCCCGGAAATCTCGGGGAGGCCCTCTGCGACGTCGGTCCGACGGATGTGCCGCTGATCGCGATCGCCGCAGCTCCAGTCAGTTGTCAAACGGCCGGAGTCGGTGCAGACGACCAGCAGGCGGGTTTTCTCGGCGGGGCGGAACTGGGCCAGACCTCACGGATCCGCTCGGCCTGTGCCCATGATGCCTTCGTCATCGTCACCAACAGCGCCGCAGACGTGGTGAGCGCCGACCGGATCAAGGGAATCCGGGCCGGCTTCACCACCCAATGCCCAGAGCCGATGACCGACGAGCAGCTGCTGACGCTGGAACGCAGGACCGCGCCTACCGGGCCTTCACGACCGTGCTAGGCGTCCTGCCGGACGACGCGGACATCCTGGTGGCCGCCGTCAACGACGGAGCTGCGCTCGGAGTGGTGGCGGCAATCCCAGACCGACGCACCGAACACATCACCATGGCCGCCATCGGGGCCGACACGCGGGCGCGGTGCGAGATCCTCGCCAATCCGCGGTAGATCGGTGACGCGGCACTGTTCCCCGATCGATACGGTGAGGTCGCCGTTCCAGCTCTGCTCGACGCACTCCATGGACAGGAGGTTCCGCGTGTCATCCATGTCCGTACGAGCTTCCTCACCGCGCGGACGATGGCCCAGTTCTATGACGTCGGCGATTGTCCCGGTCAGTGACGGCGCAAGCCGCACCGATATCGGTCCGCCGGATGCGACTGACGTGGACCGTCATGGCGGTGATCGGCGCAGTCGCCTGCGTCACGTTTTCCATCTCCAGCCCGTACTTCCTGTCCGTCGACAATCTGATCAATCTGCTCAATGACCTGGCGCTGGCCGGCATCGTGGCCATTCCGGCGACCTTCCTGATGATGAGCGGTCATGTCGACCTGTCCGTCGGGGCGTGTGCGGCGTTCACCGGGATCATCCTGGCCAGTACGGCGCCGGATTCTGGGCTGCTCACCGCTGTACTGCTCACGGTGGGCACCGGTCTGCTCATCGGACTCGTCAATGGACTGTTGGTGACGATTGGCGGGGTGGACAGCATCGCCACCACGTTTGCCGCCATGGCCCTGCTGCGGGGGCTGGCCTATCTGGTGCCGAGTGGACTGGCCATCGCAGTCCCGGGGCTCCGATCGCTCGGCACCAGCCGGCCCTTCTGGTGCTGACGCTGCCAACGCTGATATTCGGGGGCGCCGTGGTGCTCGCCGCCGTGCTGTCGCGATCTGCCGCCGGAGGTCGGACCCGCGGCATCGGTCTGCTGCCGGCGGCAGGCCGCCTGGATGGGCGCTCGGAGCGGTGCTGGGTGGTCGGGCTGTTCGTGGTCTCCGGTATTTCGGCGCGCTGATCGGGCTGACGAGGACATCACAGCTCAGTACCGGTCTGATCGCCGCGGCGATCGGTCTCGAAATCACCGTGGTGACCGCGGTGCTGCTCGGCGGTGGGCGCCTGGCCGGGGGACGGGGATCGGTTGTCGGAACAGTGCTGGCCCTGTTGGTGATGTCTGTGGTCGACAACGGCCTCTCGCTGACCAACGTCACTCCTTATGTGGAGCAGGTCCTGCACGCGTTTTTGCTGGTCGTGGCGCTGGTGATCGATCAACCGCGGCGCCAGGGACCGGTCCGATGCCGCGGATGTTCAGCGCGGCAACGGCTTCGGCCCCACGGTAGCCGTTGATGGCCTGGTAGACGAACATCCAGGGTCGGGGTAAAGGCGGCCAGCGAACCTGGATCAGCGTGCTGGTCGCTACCTGGCCAGCAGGCCTGGCCGCCGCACAGAGCGGCCTGGGATGGCAATCAACGGCAGCGGAGCGGCGTGGGATGGCATCGTCGGCATCCGCGCGGCCGGGTACGGTCAGCCGTAGGTGTCCCGGGGGCCTCGGCCTGGTACATGCCGCGGCCCGAACCGCCAGGACGGCGCTGTGGGGCCGGTCGCCTTGATGCGGCGCACCGTGCCGTGTCCGAGAACCTCGTTCAGTTTCTTGACCAACTGTGGTGCCATCAGCCGCACCTGGGAGGCCCACGCCGTCGACTCGCAGCGCAGCAGCAGTTCGCCGTCGATCAAGACTGTGGGTTCGCAGTGGTCCGCGAGTGCCAGCCCGACCAGCTCCGCCCAGCGGGCGAACAGCGTCGCCTTGGTGATGTCCGCCCCGGCACCAGCCGTCTTGACAAACTTCTGGATCGCCGCCCCGAGTGGCAGCGGATCGCGGATATCCGGACCTGATCCGGACCACCGTCTGCGGCGCAAGGCCTGCGTCGATCCCGAAGATACCCGGCTGATCGGTACCCGGTCACGTTTCTTGGCGGCGATCTGCCGGCGAGCGGCGACCAGCGCGTCCCGAGCGAGGTCCGATCCGGTCGCCGACGTCGGCTGCTCGCACCCGGGCGTCGGCTGCTCGGAACTGGCCCGGTTCGGCTCGTCACCCACCGGCGCTCACCTGCCCGTCCTTGATCAGAAGCCTGCTGCCGCCGAGGATAGCGGGCACGTCGGAATCCACCGCCGCTGTGATCAGCACCTGTTCCGCATCGGCGACCAGCTCGGCAAGCCGATCCCGGCGTCCGACGTCGAGCTCGGCAAATACGTCGTCCAGAATCAGTATCGGATCCACCCCGTCACTTCGCAACAGGGCAAAAGCTCCCAGCCGCAACGACAATGCCAACGACCACGTCTCGCCCTGGGAAGCGTACCCACGAGCGACACCATCACCGAGCCGGAGTTCCAGCTCGTCACGGTGCGGTCCGACCAACGACACCCCGCGCTCCAGTTCCGCCGAACGACGGGCCGCCAAGAGCCCGAGCATTGACGCCTTCAACTCGGCCACCGAGGGCCTCGTCGCTGCCGAGATGGATGGCGCCGTGGAGGCCGGCGCCTCCGCACTCACCGCCTCCGCACTCACCGCCTCCGCACTCACCGCCTCCGCACTCACCGGCTGGAGTACCGGCGACCGGTACACGAGGTCCGCCTCCTCCGATTCGGGAGCAAGGTCCGAATAGGCAGCCACCACATGGGGCCGTAGGGCATCGACCAGTGCCACACGTTCAGCGGTCAGCTCGGCGCCGGAGGCGGCCAGATGCTCATCCCATACATCGAGGGTCGACAGCTCCGTCGTCCCCGCACCACCCCTGCCGAAGCGTCGGGCCACCCCTGCGGATTTCAGCAAAGTGTTGCGCTGCTTCAGGATCCGGTCGTAGTCGGCCCGCACGCCGGCCAACCGCGGTGAGCGCATCACCAGCGCCTCGTCCAAGAACCTGCGCCGCTCGGACGGATCACCGCGCACCAGGGTCAGGTCCTCCGGCGCGAACAGCACCGTCCGCACCACCCCGAGGATGTCGCGCGCCCTGCTCACCGGCGAGCGGTTGATCCGCGCCCGGTTCGCCTTCCCGGCGGTGATCTCGACCTCCACCATCAACTCCCGACCAGCGGAGACGACTGCCGCCCGGACGATGGCCTGGGTTGCGCCGCGCCGGATCAACACCGCATCGGTGGCCACCCGGTGCGAGGACAGTGTCGCCAGATAGCCGACCGCCTCGACCAGGTTGGTCTTGCCGACGCCGTTCCGACCGATCATGACGTTGACGCCTGGCTGGAGTGGGAGCTCGGCCGTCACCCACGATCGGAAATCGCCGACCGCGAGGTGACGGATATGCATCCGGTCGATCCCTCCGCTGAGTCGATCGCGCCCCATCGCGCCCTTCGCGCGCCTTACCGCACCCCTGCCGGCGAGGATCGACTCGCACCGAATGTGCCGGGTGGGGCAGAAGTCGTCATTCACGTCCTCGTCGGCGAAGTGGATCCTCGCCGGGGTGGCGGTTACGAGATGGGAACGGCGTCGGCGGAGCCGGCCATCCCGACGGCGTGACCGCCGAACTGGTTGCGCAGCGCAGCAACCACCTTCATCGCCAGCGATTCGGGCTGCCGGGAGCTGAACCGCGCGAACAGCGCCGCGGTGATCACCGGCAGCGGGATGGCGTTCTGGATGGCGGCCTCGATGGTCCAGCGTCCCTCGCCGGAGTCCTGGGCGAACCCGCGGATCTGGGTGAGTCCTGGGTCTTTGGACAGCGCATCCACCATCAGATCCAGCAGCCAGGACCGGATAACGGTCCCTTCCTTCCACGATGCGAAAA
>JAABUS010003062.1_pt1 | contig 28659 bp, 7 predicted proteins | sample 5560161 | NCBI WGS metagenome assembly JAABUS01 (sample SAMN10711885, study PRJNA513376) | rock metagenome | isolation source: Antarctica rocks | place: Antarctica: Victoria Land, Trio Nunatak nord | collected 2016-01-04
GCCGACGAACGGAAGGGCGGGAAGGAGACATTGAGATGGATTGGTCGATTGCAGTATGCAATAAGGGTGTGTCTTCCAGAATGGTAACAGGAATTGCAAGGAGGTTATTTCGGCGCTAATGCAGCCATCTCAAAACCCTCGCATCAACTCCTCGAGCGTGATCGGCTTCCTCACCGCCGTGGACGATCCCTCATGGAAGCTCACCCACACCATGCCCTCCTCCTGCTGTCCGCTCCGTCTCTCCGCAGGCTTTCCGTCGCTAGAGTCAGGTCGGGTGTCCTCGATGATCCTTCCAAAGAAGTCGCGTTTCACATTCGGAGCTTTTGCTTTCTTCCCCTCTTCGACCGCGGCCGGGGATTCGAGCTCTAAGCCAGAGTCCATGGCTCCGCCAGCACGATATCTGGCTTGTCGTGCGTCCGCGTTTTGGCGGATGGTGTACTTTTGGTATTCTTGATCTAGGGCTTGGCAGATAGCGTAGCGTGCTGGTGGTGCAGTAATTGGAGTGCTCTGAATGGCGGTTGTGAAGGTGGAGAGAGTGTCAAGAGGTCTGGGGTGATATTAGCCCAGTGAGATGCAAGGATAGAGGAGGGACCTACGGCTCCATGCGGTAAACATAGCTGCTCGTCCCTGCGTGTCCGCCTTCAATTCTGCTGCGCTCGAATGTCACACCTACTCCATGCATAACACTTACTGCTCTTTCGAGCATGGCTTTCTCGGCCTCCTTTCGGACGCTGACTATACCCTCCTGGTCACCACTGCCGCCGACAACGATGGGTTTGACATTGGGCTTCAGTATACTCATGAGATAGGGGAGGAATTCTGTTGAGATATCCTCAATTGATCGAAACTCGCGGAAAAGGGGTATTGACAGCGAGGATTGCATGGCCTGTAGGGAAGCCTTATTCTGCTTCAGCATCTCAAAAGCCTCATAGTCAGCCCTCGGCCCTGAGAACGGGAGTGGCTCTTCTTCCTTCTCATCGCCCCACCGCTTCTCGTCGTCGGCCCAGGAGTGCTTGGCCGGTGACGCGAAGAGGTGGTGGAAGCCCAACGTTGGTTGGGATAGGTAGGCTGCAAGCTCCCATTCTTGGCCTGAGTGGACTTTTGCGGATAGCGTGTCGTGGAAATGTAACCATTCGTAGGCGGCATTCGGTTTGGAGAGGTAGGTGTCGTCTTGGAAGGGCTGGGTAGGGTAAGTTGCCCAGCAATCGGTCATGATACGGTCAGTGTCGCCGCTTGCATCGATGATCTCACGGAGGCGATCTACGGCGTTCCGCTTTCCAATTTCTGCTACGCCGGTAGACCTACCGACGGCCAGATCGGACCGTGAAAGAACGGTTGGAGCGACGTCCGAGGCAGGAAAGCCTGCACCTTCTTGAAAGACGCGCTGTACTGCTTCTTTAGCTCCTCCACGAGCGATGCCACGCGCTGAACCGCCGCCATGCGAAAGGTTCTCAAGCACATTCTTCTCGACCCAGCTTCGCGTCAATCTAGCACTTTTTGTGACCGAGGACATATCCGTGTTTCGCAACTTGGAGGCTACCCATTCACCAACAACAAGGATGCTACGCAGGTCGCCCTCACCTGTATTGCTAGCATTCGCTCGAGCTCCCCGTCGATTGTTGATGCCCCAGGCTGCCTCACACAGACGTCGCACTCCATCGCCATCGCATGGCACGTATTCTTTCGCGAAGACGGTCTTTAGCCTCGCCACTACCTTCTCGAGTGGCGGTTTTCGAATGTGTATTATTTCCGCCATCGTTGAAGAGCGTAGCGGCCGTAAAGATGGATGGTAGACATCGTTACAGATAAGGATCATGGGTCTTAGCAAACGAAAGCGCTCTCCCTTGTTGGACTTCCTGCTACCTGAGCTGTTGCCGGACGTGGCTCCCAAGGGGTTTGAGTTCTTTTGATCTAGCGTCACCAAATCCATCAAGGCTTTGATGAATCCTCCTTCACCACTACCGAATCCACCGCTTACGACTCCGTCCACCTCATCCACTACCACGCATACCGGTCTGCCAGCTTTCCGGACAGTGCCACCGTCGCCCTTAGTATTCACACCTTTGACGTTTTCCGTCCCGACAATATCTCGTATACGCCCCTTGACAACGTTCCCACTCCTCTCGTCACTTGCGTTGATCTCGACCACCTCGTATCCAGCTTGCCTGGCACACACATGCGCCAATGTGGTCTTACCCAAGCCAGGAGGTCCCGTAATTAGCAAGACCTTGCGGTGCGGCCGCTCCTCAGCCATTTCATCATAAGTCTTATTCTTTGGCTTCGGCTTGTTGGTGCCCGGGAATACGATCGGATCCCAGCCTTTCAGCCAGCGAAGGACGGTACGGTGCGTCCTTTCGTCGCCCACCAAGTCTGTGAATTTCCTGGCCCTGTACTTTTCCGTCCATAGCATAGATTTTGCGCGCTTTTTTCTCATGCCATCGGCCAGGATTTCGATCGAGGGTTGTATAACATCAGGGACCTCCTTTCGAGACCGCAATGTCTGCCCATCTTTGGCAGCTCGGTCGAGCACATGATGGATATTGACGCCGTAGAAACTCTTCTGAGCTTTCCCAGTGTCAACGGTAGATCTGCAAGCAATCAACCTTTCGTAGGAGATAGAAGCCTGAACGGCTTTGTGCTTGACATTGATGTCCTTCCCTGACGCAGTTCTTATACGAAGCTGATTGTCAACCGAGTCTTCTCTGTTTGAGTCAGAAGATACTGCCGGCAATTGGTGCGATTTCTGGAAAATGGATCTTCCTAGGTTGGGAAAGAAAGCAGGGGGGGAGTCTTTCTCCCTTTCGATGTTTGGAACATCAATTGAAGACTCTTTAATGTCTTCTATTGCCTCAGGGAAATTGTCCTGGTTGTCAGACGAGGGCTCGGGACTGGGATAGCTGGCAGTCTTTTCTCGGCTAAGATGCGGTCCATCTTTTGACCATGAAGCCCCATCGAGTCTGCGCTTCACTCTTCGATGGCTTTGGTCAGGAATTGGCGGTTTCCTTTTCTCCGGAGCAGCAAGCGGAGAAGAACTGGGCGGATATGTTACGGGAGACGACATATGGGGCATGGCTGGGTAAGTCGTAAGGTGGACTACTCTTTTCGAGCTTTAAGCAAGCGATGAGAAGTGGTGAGGGCGGCACGCGTCGTGAAAGACGCGCCTTCGGGGAAACAGCGGGCCGTTTAAGGCTAATGCAGCGGGGGATCTTCTAGTCCCAATTAGTGTGATTGCGACCAAGATTCGACGCCGTTATCCCAGCCATCGAGTTCCCTTACTTATCTGGGAGAAGCAGTGGAATGCAATGAACCAGCTTTATAACATCTTTGGGCCGGCGCACATGTTCTCAGATGGGTAACTACTCGCCACCTGAACACTTGCACTCGTACTACTACGATTTTGCCTACGAGAATAAAGGGCCATTTCGGATGGCCAATGGTCGTATCAGTGACACGTCCGCCAAATCGTTTGCCGAGTATGTTCTGACCAATTCGACTCTCTTGCCTTGCCGCCGTACAGAGGGAGATCGCTGACCCATTTATTCCCATTCTAGGCTCTTGTCCGGGCCTCTCATGGACATATATGTTGGCCAGGAGAAACGGCACTGGTCCCTTCACCATTACCTACTCTGCTACCACTCGGATTATTTCAAGAATCGCTTCGATGGTGATTCCAAGAAAAAGCTTGGCAAGGTGGAATTGCTTGATGATGACCCGAAAGCGTTTGAGGTTCTCATAAAGTGGCTATACCAAGGTACGATTGACGACGTCAACGATATGCCGATGGAAAGGAAGTGGGACTATGCGGAAACTTGCCAGAAGCTTTACGTTCTCTGCGATAGGATCAATCTCCCAGGTCTGAAGAATCAGGCCATCGATCAATTTCGAAGAGGCTGCTTTGACGCTGGATTGGTACCAGGTCCAGAGGAGATGAAGCCGATTTACGATCATACACCGCCTTCTTCGCCTTTTCGCAAGCTAGTGAGCAAGATTGCTGCGCGGCAGATCATGGACCCCGAGTGCGAAAGTGATGCTGCGAAATACAAGATCTGCTTCGCGGCGAGTCCCGACTTCGCAATCGATGTCGTTAATGCGATCCGTGACGGTGCGGGTGGCATGCTATTCGCAGATCCCACGGAAGGTGATGGATGCCTTTTCCATGAGCACGCGAATGGCCAGCATTGCAATAGTCCATGACAAGAAAGGCATTTACTGAAATCTGGCGCGGTTGCCATATAGTCAAGACATTGCACGCATTGAATAAGGGTATGAACACGCTTGGGTGTGGGAGGAACTGATTGGCCGATCTCATGATCGAATACAGCGACAGCTTGATGGATGGAGACACAACACTGGAGATCTGAACTAGCCGCATTGATCGAGACGGGCCATCATACCCAGCCTAGCGTGGCTGATGGGCTCAAGATGTTTGACAACAGCCGTTTTAAAAATCGTGTCCGGACGTGGCAGTTAGACATCGCCATACTGCAACCTAGATGCCTCGCCGACGACTGCTATTGCAGTGGTCCACAAGAAAGGCGACGGGCATTGTTAAGCCTGAAGTCCGGCAAGACGGTGAGATCGACATTGCCCGACTGACGGTGCTCAAAGAGACTGCATACCTTCATACGTGTCGCTTAACTCAATTCAACAGTCCCCGCTGCTTCAAGGCCCGTGCAGGCCGCTCCTCGAGAAGCGCCGGAGCCAGCGTGGGGCGAAATCTCAACGCAGGTACGTGGGAGACAGAAGAGTGGGTATCCGGAGACTGAAGCTGCGCCAAATGATGTCCTTGACATTATTACAAAGAGAAAGTTTTAAAGGAGGATCCCACAAACAGAAGGTTGGACGTTCTCGAAGCACACCAGTGTTATACCAGATCACACGTCGCTACAATGCATGAAATTGCACATCGACCATTTCTACCCGCTGATAGTGGAGCCGACTACCTGGTTCATGCGATGGTGCATATGCAGGGTAGTAACTCTAATGGAACCTTCACCACCTTAGGTATAACTCCACGGTTCTATCGTGCTGGCCGCTTTGCCTTTCGTCGTTGCACTTAGTCGCCTGTGGTCAACAGACGTCTTGCTGTTTCGCCTCGCTTTTCGCGATTAGCGTTAGGCGGCAGCGTGATGAAGCACTAAGATCCTTGGAGGATTTGGGATGCGAATCGAAGCGATCGGACCGCTTGGCCCTTACGTTCGTTTCCTCTACGAATCAAAATCTTGGTAATGAGCTTATCTATCTCGAAGGCTGGTCGCCTTGAACGTGTTTGATTTTTCATTCGACCCTTGCGCCAATCGATTCTTTCTGTCCTGAGCGCTTGCAACTGTCCCTCTTTCCCTCTTCTCGTGGGGCCGTTGAAGTTATGTATGTGCGTCACCTTCATGTGACCTTGCTACTTGAAGATTAGATTTCTCAGGTAGACGCCTCCTCCGGCGACCCATCATGGCCTTGCACGTATCAAGGAACAGACGTGCAGAATTCGAGTAGAGCCGGTTTATCCTGATTATCAATTCGCACCCTTCTCGTCTCGTTTGCCGTGATTGTCAATTCGGATATGCCTACGTACAATGAGAGACATGTGAAAGTTCAGGACGATGCCTCTCCCCAGAGACTCTCTTCGTACTTCCTTGGTTCAACCAATCGACACAAGCCACAGAGAAACTCGAGGAGTTGGCCGCAAAATAAGACCTTCAACGCCAATATCGAGAACCAAAACGCCCCCAAGCAAACCTACAACGCCCTTTATGCATATCCCACCTGATAGCCAACTTTGACTAAGTTGAACTCATCGTCAGGGATGTTGTACCCACGAAGTATAATCGGTGTACAAGCAAAGCCCCATCGAGCTCGCCTGCCATCCACCACTCCACCAAACCATGCCCATCCATAACTACGCTCGCTTGCACACAACAACAACCCACAATACAATCCATCATGCGTACCTTGATACTAAAGGGGAGGGAGCTCGACACCGTCAAGTAGCCGGATCTAACCTTCCCAGTTCCATCGTATCTCAAGCTGATGCACTGTCAACCTCTTGGCAGACTCAGAAATGAAAAAGCTTCTGCATGGAATTTCGGCGTTGAAAGTCGGAGAGTCAAAGGGGGCAGTCCGCATTGCTCAGCAGCGGTTAGGGAATTTGTCGGTATTTTATAATTCATTCATGGGTGGTTGAGGACTTGGTGATATCTCTTGATATGTGTATATTATGCAATGATCTATAATGCTAATCAACCTATCTGAAAGACAGGAGCTCAAGAGATTATGGCACCGGAAATTGAGCCAGTTATGTTAAAAGGTCGAGGCAGACACGCGCTGAAAGCTGAAAGTAGATTGGTTGTGACGACCACTCTGTTCTCCCTATTCATGGTGTCAGATCCGGGACATGGATCCTGGAAAGGTTGATCTCCTCGAAATCTGACCCACTGGTCTTGAAAAAGGGCGATGTTCTTCACGGTCAAGGATATGCTAGTGGGCACGAATGTTTGTTGCTCCAAGTATATCTCGAAACCAACCAGGAAATAGAAAGAGCTCTACTCTCCACTGGCTATCGAAAAGAATCACGACCCCTAGGTAGACCAGAGCATTATTACACCGATCAATATTCAGCGACAAATGAAAGCCCAGTAGACTAAAACATAATAAACTTCGCCAAGCCTCAATGCTATCAAATCATCAACACATATCCACCACCCTCCCAACTCCACCCAACCAACAAACACACAAACCTGAAAACCCCAAAAAAGAAGAAGACTCACCTTGATACTACAGGGGAGCTCGACGTCGTAGTCCGAATACCAATGCCGGTGCGCTCGATGCGGCCGGGGTCCCCATATCCGTACTCCGAGGCCTTTGGGAGTGAAATGCTTGTCGACGGGTTCGAACCCTGGCCTGCCCTAGACCAGGGCGACACAGGGTCTGGAACCGAAACGATTGTACTACGGAGACGGTTAGTGGGAGGTACTTGCTTGACAGGATGTATATTGGAAGTGTTGAAGTGATTTTGATTGGATTTTGATTGGTTGGGCGTTATTGTTATCGGGTCTTATTGATAGGAAGCGGATCTGATATCTGATGCGCTGGCAGGGTGGTTGGACTTGGTGGTGGAGGGACGATGGGCGGAATGGCTCTTGGTGATCCAATGTCGAAACGGCGAAGCGTTGAACCGTGATAGCGATGGGGTTGAAGGACTAGGGGGAAATTGCAGAAGGAGGGATTTCCACCGGGGTTACCAAGAAGATGTAGCACGTACCGGTCCAAGTATAAGGGATAGCCTGTCCACGCATTGCCATCGTCGCACTCATCATATCGGCCAATGGGCTTAGAAATAGGATTTGATCGGGCAACACCCGGAAATCTCTCACCGTCAATACCTAGAAGCTAGGCTCACACCATTCATGTCGCACCATTCATATTGCTAAGAACTGTTGCATGATTGTCATTTGAATTCCTCTTTTCCTCTTACCTTCGTTCTCTAATCAAGTACACTCCGCACATCTCTCACTTCAGCTCCTCCTCAACCGATCAAAGACCGTCTGCCGCCTCCTTTAACCCTCATCTCTTTTCATCTTCTCAATTGTGTTACTATAGGGCGCATACCCATCCCAATGAACGACCCCTTCCAACGTCATAGACCCCTCCGCCAACACTGTCGTATCGCCCTTTGGGAAGAAGCTTGGCTGACGGGCTAGGGCAGTGTCTTAGGTAGAGGGAAAAGGCTGCATAGCGGCTTCTTCGACGCCCATTGACCCAGAGAATGGCACCTTTGGTAAGGCCCTCCTCGGAAACAGTGGTTGCAAGGTCAATTTTCCGCGCTGGAGGCGGACAGCTTGATATCGGAGCTGTGGATTTGGACGTGGTCGCCTTTTGCTTTGTCCTGGTGCCATACAGTAGAAAAGTATGCAATCTGAAGGGTCTGCGGTATTGTAGAAGCGGACTGTTGAGCTCATGATGACGAATATTATAGTTAGGAGACGTCTTCAATGTTCTCAAACCTGCACCTCTTGGTCAGCTTCCCCTGATCTGCGCGTGGTTAAGGGAGGCCATGGTTGGTGGAGATATCCACGGCCAGATATTATCAATACCAACATATTCTCTTATCTACCTCCCTCGACGATTCCTAATCTATAAAGACGTATCTTTCGCATACTTCATTCGCGCGCGGAAACAAGGCTAGATTCATATTTGGAATGTGTGCATCCAGATCTCAGGAACACCGCTTGTGTAATCCCTAATAGGTCTCCTTTCAATGTCTTCCTTATTGTCGATGATTGGGTAATAGTACCGAGAGTCTTATCGCCTCAGAGGCAGCCACATTTCCCACTTCGATATGGTGGTTGTGGGTTGTAGATTAGGGTTTGACCCAAGTCATCAGAGATGCCGATTGTAAAGTATTGATGATATCTGTACCGTTAGAAATTGCAATCCGGGAATTCCATCCTCCGAATTTCTCCTGGATGACAATGTCAGATGGATTCCCCTTCATACGTCTTCTTCATCCGTGAGGACCTGCTTCGTGGTATCGAACCCACGTCCACCCCGCTACGGACAATCCTGAGGAAGATCCTTTGACGAATTGAATGTTTCACAACCATATTCTCAATCTCATGAGCGATCTCCGGAGGAAAAACGTTTGAAAACAATTGTAAAGGCTTTACCCACCCCACCGCGTTCGCAGGCAGTCTATCGTGGGCCAGTAACTGTGTCACGAAGAGTCGTGCTGTTTCAGCCCAAGGTACCAGTACTTCCGGATTGTCCTCTCGTAACCCTTGCTTGTGGTGGAGGCGAGCCAAAAAGTGTACCCAGACAGATTTCCCCCCAACGATTTCGGCGGGATTTGCACCCTGCTTTAAGAGAAAGTTCAGGACGTCGAAACATGGCTTAGCCTCGTCAACGTAAATACCCAAGCCTACACGACCAGACTCGTTATCCACAGGACTTAACGCAAAATCCATCAAGGGGCCGCTGTGTATCATCTTCGAGTCACCATCTTTGGCAATTTTCTGTAAAACGTAAAGCGAAAGGCGCGCTCCCAAGGCAAAGGTCAGGAAAGTATTACTTCTTCGCGTTCTGTCGGTATAGTTCTTGTCATGGGGGTAGAGCGGCTGGTTAGTCCAGTGAACGCTTGGCCTCACAGCATTTTCCGGATACGCTTTTTCATATAGTATTGAACCGCTCAGGTCCGCGGCGTCGAGTACGGCATTAAGAGATTTCCCATTTTGCTGTTCGAATGCTCGCGCGTGAATCAGAAGACCTATCAAGAGCTCGGTGAACCGTTCGGATACCACCTCCAAATAAACTGCCCCGGTATCGTTAAGGGTATGAAGTGTCGTTTGCAGATTTGTTCCCTTAATTTGAGCAAGGTATGCGTTGCATATCATGGCGTTTGGGTCCAATAATAGGTTGCTGTGTTCATCAAACACACGCTGCATCCCCGATGATCTCATGAAATCACGAACCGTTCTGTGCAAGAAGTCAACTGTAGCGTTAGGCATTGTCGAAGCAAAATTCTCCCAATTTCTCGAGACGGTAGGAATATAACATTCGAGCAGCCCTTTGCATCGACTATTCAACCGCCGCCTCGCGGGTTCATATCTTTCGGAGACCTCGAGTGTGGAGACTGGCTTGGTTTCTGCGTTAAGGGCGTAGTCCGGATCATCCTCCAACATATATGAATATGTCAAGAGGCCCAATTGTTTCTGAGCGTTTAGAGCTACCTGAAAGAGTTGCAGTGCTTGCACAAAATAGAACGGCTCGAGTGTGCCCAACATCTGTTCATAATAATCTTCGAGATCGACGGGAATTTGATCCAATCTTCGCTGTAAGTCTCTCATGCCATCCTCATTACGAAGGCCTACGAGAAGCGACCGTACAACGAGGAAAACCCAGAGAAACACTCCTTTAGCTTTATCAGTAATTCCTAATATCAATCTGGAACCACCTTCTTCATCTTTTTGTTTGATCCTTCTAAAGTTCGACTGTTCTTCGAGTTTCTCCTGAACATATTTTGTGATGTCATTGTATGTGAGATGCTGGAGAAGTAGTGACGGCCGATCGCGGAATGCATCTTCAAAGATGAGCCACGGACGGCTTGAAAGACAGACTTTGATATGTTCATACTCGGCTATACCTTGGAAGATATCAACGATTTCTTCTCTAGCTGCTTCGTCCCCCTCAAATTCATCGAGTCCGTCTATGAAGAGGCAAATCCTCGTAGAACCTTCGCTTGCGACCACATACCGCTGGAACGTGTCGAGCAACTCTCTTCTACTCCACGGGGGAAGACTGCGCGCACCTAATTCATAAGATTGCCAGCGCCATGGCGAAGATGCCTGAATCAAGTTGGGACATTTCGTTAGGAGCGCATGTAGCAAACCCTGAAGGAGACCACTTAAAGATTTCTGCATTGTCGATCCTGCATTCCAGAAGAAGCAACTGGCAATGATAAGCTTGGAGGCTTTTGCCCATTTTTGCAGCAAGTCCTGAGTCCGAGGATCGTCGTAAATGTATCTCATCAATGTCGACTTTCCAGATCCCGCTTTGCCTGTGACCCAATAAATATGGTCATCACTACTATCACTCTGTAACCACTGGGCAAAATTTGCCCATGTTACGTCTTGCTTTGCGGTGGCTTCGAAGACCCAATTGAATGTCTTCGTGTGTGCTAAAGGAATGGCGGCATGGCGTTCCTTCAGCTGTTGAAAGTACAGGCTATGAAGCAATAAAATCTTTACACGTTCGTTTTTGTCGTGTCTTGCCGCTTCCGACAGATCTTCCGAGACTTCAGCTAGAAGATTCTCATTATTCCTCTGCCATACGTTCATCACGGTCCGCAACTGTGCTTCTGAGGACTTCTGCATTGTAGCGGAAAACGCTGCAAAGTCTTGCCCAAGACTGGCAGCAGACTTCTGTATAGCATTGAGGATCGCAGTCTCTATTTCCTTAGAGCCATACAACATCCTTGTAGTATCTGATTCCTGCTGTTGTCTTTGGAAAAATAATTCAGTATGCAATACATCAATAAACCTGGAAGATAGCTCACTTCATTACAACTAGAAGATGGACAATCAGATCTTCGCGTGCCAGGCGAAGTCTTCGCAGTGTAGCTTCGATTTCTTCCTTCTTCCACTGAGATTTTAACGCTTGGCGAAAGCTCTTCCATCTAGTACGCTTCCCAGTTATTTTCAGACGGTCGACAGCAGTACTTAGATCATTGGCGATTTTTTGACACTCCATCGCAACTGCCTTCAGGGCTTCGTTCTCCTTCGAGTTCTTCTTCCTCGTGGCTGAAGGGAACGTCTTCCCTTTTGAGGTAACCAAACCTTTGCTTAGTTGATCTAGGCTATCGGCAATAGCCTGAAGCTCAACATTCTCATCAAGAACTCCATCAACACTTTTTTGGTACTGGTAGCCCTTTGAGATAATCTTTGTAGCGAAATCGACGAATTGAACGATAGAGCTTGCAAGGCCTACGGCTGCTAGAGCCTCCATAATAGTGGTCAATGCAAAAGCACGAGAGGCAGAAGATATCACAATATGTATGAAGATGTATAGGAAAATAGTATATCTCTATGATAGGCCCCAGAGACTGTAGCGAAATAGTACCCGAGGTTTTCGACCACCACGATGGTGCGGCTTCGTGAGACCCTGTCCGCTGCGCGCACAAGGCTTGAAGCTTGTTATCTGTCATAGATGTCGTCAAGCAAGCGAATAGCAAATTGCAGTATCAGGCTATAGGCACTGTTGAAAAAACGACAAGCTTTGAAAGCGTCAGTCGGTGGTAGCTGGTGGTAGTAGTATTTTCTTAGTAGTAGCACGGCCTTTCTCGAGTCAAGCCGGTGAATACGCTAGCCGTACCTGGAATCCTGTCCAACCTGAAGATTCCAGGTTACCTACTTATTACTAAAGTAGTCTCGGCTCAGCCTCTTCTGCGCCACACATGTTGTCGTGGCGCAGATTCCAGCTTACTAGTAATGCGATTGGAGTGAGAGCCGATTGAGGCTGGTACAAGATCTAACACAGATAGTACTGTAAGACTCTGGGTAAAGTACATGTAGAAAGGAGCGTGGTTGTCAGAATGTGAGCTGTTAGCGCGCGTCTATTGCAACCAATCAGTAGGACTGGCTCAATCCCGTAATCACAGCTGAGCTCCTAAAGTAAGATCATGTTATGTGTTGTTCTGATCCTTTGATTAGCATTATAAAGTTGTGAATCGCACTAACAGATCAATGATTCACGAGTAACTTATTATAAGATGCTGACTTGCCTCAATTCTCAGAGTAAAGTTGTCAAGTTTCTAGCGAGTCGACATGCTAAGTCGCTAACTAATATTAGGAGCGCTTTTACGTCTAAGTTCAAAACTTTTGAATATAACTCTCGATACACAAATATTTGTTGCGAGCTATAACAAAATATAGAATTGAAATTAATATTATAGATTAAATGTTAATATATTTACACTATCTATTTTTGTAATTATCTTATATATTATTATATATATATTATTAATTACAATTAATTAATTGTTGTTGTATCTATTATACTTGCAAAATTATCAAATTCTAACAATATTAAATATTGCACAATTAACTTAAAACACACGCAAGACACAAATTCTTTTTCGACTTTCTTTAATTTAAAATAAGTCAAAATTATATTTTAATCTTAATTAAATGTTGTGCTTTATTTTTATATATTTTATTTTATATAGTATAATAATATAGTTCTTGCAATTATTGCAATAAAGTACTACAATCTAAAGATATTATATATAGTTTTTTAAATATAGAAGTTTACTCTTTAAATATATCGAAAATAATAATATAAACTTGCAATATTATTTAATACTATTTATCTTAAAAATTAATATAATTATTATAAAAAATAGATCTAGAATTATAGATTTAAATATATATATAATATATATTATTTGTTGCAAAGTTCTACAAACAAATATAATATTATCTCTTTTAATATCTATCTATTTTATACTTTGTATTATAAAGCTTTAAAAACACAAAAATTATTATTTCTTTTAATACTTTTCTAGATTGTACTTTTATTGCAAAGCTTTATTGCTAATTAACAATTACTATTTTTTTAAGTATTAATTTAAATTGTATATTATATTTATTTTATAAACAAAAAACAAATTATTTTTTAAAATATATATATATATTGCGTTTTAATATTGTTATTAAGCAAAAAATTTGTTATTTTTTCTAATATTTATTTAATTTTTATCTTAATACTATTTTGCAAACAAAAAAGATTGCAATTTTTTTTAATATTTATTTAAATTGTATTTTAATACTATATTAATAATATTAAAATACTATTGTAATATTGTATTAACTTTTAATTTTTTTAGTATTTAAAATTAGTATATCTAATTATGTTACGCAATACAACAACAACATACTTGAAGTCTATAGATTGTAATAGTAGCAAATAGATAATTAGAAGAGTTGTTTATCTACTTTTGATTAATTTGCTTAGTAAGTTAACTCAAATTTAAGTTAATTTAACTTAAATAAGCTAGACTCAATTAAAATTAACTTAAAAACTACAATATATTTTGCAATCTTTGTTGTTTGTATATAATTATCTTCGATAGTATTAATAATTTATTATATTGTTTGTTATATTTTTTAATAAATTATAAATTCGAGTTTGCAAAGACTTTTAATTTAATAGTTTCTAATACTATTATTGCAACAATCTCGATTACATTCGATAAAAAACAAAAGATATTATTATTAACAAACAAAAATCGATATATATCTTCGAATTATACAAGAAATTTTTGTATAGACAAATTAATTTTGTTCGATTACAAATTCTACAAAGAACAAACAACAATAACAAAGATTAACTTATATATTTAAAAAAAGCTAGTTAATATTTTAAAGAGAGCAAACTATATTGTTTAAAAAAAAGTTAATTAAAGTTTTAAAAAAAAATAGACTAAATTGCTTTAAAGAAAGCAAATACAATATTAAAAAATATTGTTAAAATAACAATATAATTATAATCTTTGTATTAAATTAATAAAAGATTAATATATTAAATCTTTTTATTATTACTTAACAAATATTACTTTATTTATCTTTTTATTTTTTCATTAATTTTATTGTATTTATTTCTATATATTATAAGAAATAATATATACAAAACAATTAATATACTTAGTCGAATTACAAGCAAACAATAATTTTGTTAAATAAAAAATTATCTTATAGCAAAAAATCTTTAAAACATAATTTAATCTTTAAATTTTATTGTATTTTTTATTTTTATAAGCAAAATTAATTTAATGTTATTAATAATTTTTTAATCTAAAGATGTAAAAGCAAATATATGTTGAATATAGCTAGGGGAATATGCTTAGGAATAATTGATTGATTATCTAATCTATCTGCTACTACGTACGCTTATATAGATCAGATTTCTTTGTCTTCAACACTTTCGAATGCAGGCCTCAGTAGGTCACGTGAGCCCTTTCAACACTCCCCCTGGCTCGAGTGACCGAATGAGGTTCTTCCCCTCGTTCGAGACAGAGCTCTTAGAAATGTCTTGAAGACCTAACTTATTTTTGAGTGTCGTGAATGTGGGACGATGCAATGGTTTGGTCAGCATATTCGCGATGTTTTTTTGACCTAAAATCCATTTTGGAGCAATGTGTTCGTCCTGCACACATTCGCGTATAAAGTGGTGTCGTATGTTAATATGCTTGGTTCTGCCATGAAACTCTAGGTTCTTAGTCATCTTAATTGCCACTTTTTATATTTAACTTTGTCTAAACAAAAAAAACAAGAAAAACGTAATTATTATAATTATTATATATAAAATATAAAGATTCTTAATATATAAATACAAAGAGAAACTTTAAATTATTAAAAAATAATACTTAATAAACTATATAAATTACAAGAAGTTTATCAATTAAAGTATTAATAAAGTATAGACGCATTTTAAAAAGCTAGAACAAAAGATTGTTAAAACTTAATTTAATATAAAAAAACTATATTGCAACAATAGATTAATTTAGATATTGTTAATTTTTTTGCTCTTAAAATATATTGCAATTTAAGATACTTTTAATATTTAAAATTCTTTTAACATCAATATAACTTTTTAAAAATTGCAAAAAAAAAAGTATTATTTAAAGTTAATAAAATTACTATATAAATTAAACGCAAAGCTAATTGTTTAAAATTTTAATATTAATATTAAATTTTTTTTTTAAAATTAAACTTTAATTCTTATTTAAAACTTAATTTTTTTAATCGAAAAATTAATAAAAATATATATTGTTACTATCTTTGTTAAAGTCTTAAATATTTTATTAAAAAGTATTTTTTTTGTATAAATATTCGCAAATATATTTAAAAAAAAATAAAAAAAAACAAAAATTATTAAAAATAACAAACAAAAGTTTTACAAAAAGCATTGTATTTATAATATTAAAAACAATAATTTATTAAAGAAATCTTTACTTAATAATAACAACTTTAATATTAAGAAAAATATTAATAAAGAATTTGCGATATTGTTTAAAAAAATATTAGTAAAATTCTCGACAACAAATAGATTGTTAATATTAATACTTTCTTATATATAATTAATTAATTTCAATATTTTATAAATTCTTTTATTGTTATTTCTAAATATATTGTTAAAATTAAAGAGAGAAAATTGTTTTTGAATTAATATAAAACAACAACAATATATATAAAGAACAAAAATAAAATATTTTTAACAAATATTTTTTTTGTTTTAAATTTTGAAATTAATTTTTTGTTTAATAAATATATATATTAAAAAGATTTATATAAAGATTTTAACAAACATAACATATAAATATAAAATAAACAAAAAAAATATATTTTTATTGCAAATTAACAAAAAGATATATATATAATAAATAAAATAGTATTAAGTTTAAATAAATTTGTTTTTATTGTTACTATACAATAGAAGTCTTTTATAGCATTTTTAACAATTAATAGTATATTTAATTAAAAGAATTAAATGCAAGTTAATATTAATAAAACAATTATTAATAACTTTAAAGTAAAGTTGTATAATCTTTAATATTGTTAATTTGCTTACTTAAATATAATTAAATTGCAAAAGTTATATAAAATTATTATATTCTTAAAACTTGTCTTTATTATTAAAAATATAAGAAATTTTTGTAAAATATATATATTAATTAAACTTTACAATAAGAGAAATTATTATATTAATAAGCGTAAAACAATTATTTTAGCTCTTATTTTAATTAATATTTGCAAATTATTGTTTTTTAAAACTTAAATACAAATATTTTCTTAAAATTATTAACAATTATTTTTGTAAAATATAAATATTAACAATAATTAAACAAAAATAAGTTGTAAATGTTTTTTGTTAATAACAAATACAAATAGAGTTTTAAAATAAAGTTAAAGTATTTGCAATTTGCAACAACAACAATATAAAACTTAAATTAATATTTAATAAATAATATTTATTCTTTAATATTATATTTAATTATATTTTGTTATATAATTCTTTTTAAAATAATATTATTAAATAAGATATATAAATTATTAAAAACTTTATAAAAGTTATAATTAAAAAGATAAAACTTTTTATTAAATTTTAATTAAAAATTGTATAGATAAATATATATTTATAAAATTATATAACAATTAAATTGTTTATTAACAATAAATTTATTATATTTATAAAGATATTTATTAGCGTTAAATTATTTATTAATTATTTGCGTATATAGAGTTGCAAATACTATTTTTATATAAACTTTAAATCTTTTTTTATTAAAAACAAAAAAAATAAACTTATAAATAAAAAATAAATAAATTTTTTTTTTAAATATATTAACAAAATAAATATATTTGTTAAAATACAAATATTAAACTTAAGTAAAATTATTAAATATAATATTGTTAAATATATCAAAAATATATCAAAAATAATTTTAAAATATATATTAAGATTATTAATATTTTGTTAAAAAAATAATTAATAAATAGATTTTACAAAAATATAATTAGAAATAAATATAATTTAGATTTTGTTTATATTAATTTAGATCTTATTTATATTAATTTAAATCTTATTTATACTAATTTAAATTTTGCTTAAAATAACTTAAATTTTGTTCAAATTATTTTAAATTTTTTTTAGATAATTTTAGATAATTTTGTTTTATTTAAATATTATATATAGATATTTTTGTATATTGTTATTTTAAAAAGAAAACAAATTAATAATAATATTAAAAACTTAAAAAAATATTAAAGTAAAATTGTTTGCATTATAGCAATCTTTATTGCTTAAAATATAATTAATAAAATTATAAATTCGAAATACAACTTTGCAATTATTAATAAAAAAGATAATAATATTAATAAGCTTGTTATATTTATATTAAAAATATAAAACAAAATTATAAACAATTTTATTTAAGAGAAGCTATAAAAAGATATTATATAAAAAAAATTACTTGCTTTTATTACTAATAATATATAAAAGATTTTTTTTTTTAAATATTAATATTGTAACAAGCAAATAAATATTTAAAGCAAAAATATATATAAATAAAATACTAAAAAAGTTTAAAGCAAAATTGATTGCAAAAGATTTTATACAAATCTTCGAAATTAACTACAAAAATACTTTTGTTTTAATTGTTAATTGTTAATATTTTACAAGTATTTTTTGTTATTGTTATACTAAAAAATCTAAAATACTATTAAATAAATATTAATAATATTTTTATTAAGTTTTTTCTTAAAGAGAAAATCTATATAATATTTTTATTAAGAGTAAATATATCTTTAAGACAATACTTGCGTATTTTTCGAAATTTTTATAATTTAAAACAAGTTGTTTGCAACTAATATAAATGCTATATTAAAAAGTTTGTTAAGCTAGACTTCAAGTAATACAATACTAATCTCTATTTTTTGTTGTATTTTGAACAACATATTACGTTTTTGCTTTATATTGACAATATTCTTATTGCTATACAATTAATAAACAATATTAATTAATTTAAACACAAGTTTTAAAAGATATTTAAAATAAAAAATCTAAAGAAAATAAAAAGAATTCTTAGTATTAAAATTATTTGCAATTAAAAAGTTAAAACTTTATATATAAATCAATCTTATTCTATTAACAAAATACTTAATAGATTATAGATATCTATTAACAAAAACAATTTAACTAAATTGTCTATAAATAAATACAATTCTCTTTAATCTACTAAACTAGAAAACAAACAAATTGTTACAAGCTTATCAAAGCTATACTAGTAATTTAAGTTCTACGTCTTTGAAACAAACCTACTATTATATTTGACATACTCGAGAAGCAAGCATTCTAAGTATAATATTTAATATATTTGACAAGCAAGTATTGCAAGCAAATATGCTTACTATATTTGCAAAGCAAGCAAAACAAACAATTAATATTTTCTTAATATATAGAAAACAAAATACAACTTTCTTATAAATTATGTTTAACTTATTATAGATTTTTATTTATTGTTACTCTAGTTTATTGAATCTCTCTTAAGATTTATTAAATATAGAAATTGTTTATAGTTGCAAATTCTTGTTATTAAGTAATTGCTTATATTGTTTAAAAATATCTATAGATTTTTTCGATAGCACAACTTACTCTAATATCTTCGAAGAAAATACTAGCGTAATACTTTGAATATTCTAAGAATATTTATATTAAATTAATATACTTTTATTTCAAGTACTAGTTTATTGTTAGGGACTAGGCTCGGAACCTCTATCAAAGAGGTATCTAGATCGATAACTAGGTAAAACTCAAATCTATACTAGATTTAATATACAAGACGAAAGACAAAAGAGAAAAGAGAGAAACAAAGCAACGCTAACTATATAAAATTGCAAACTTTATATCTAGCAAGAATTGATTTAAATCTAGTCTAGTTTAACTTAAATTTAATTAAGATTAAGCTTAAAAAATTAAGCGAAATTAAAACGAAAAATTGTTTAATCGACAAACATAATTGACGAATTGCTAATCTAATACTATAATAGTAGCTTCTCTTTACAAGATAGAGCTTTTGCGAGACAATCAAAACAATATAACGAATTGTCAAAGAATTAAAGAATCGAAAATCGAGAAAATTTCAAGAAACAAAATAAAACAAAACGAAATAACTAAATTTATTGAATTAAGTTAAAACAAGAAACAACAAGAGCAAAACAAAATATCTAGATTTAATAAATCAAATAAGATAAAAAGAAAAGATTTTTGCTATCTAAACAAGATTTGGACGAGATTGAATAAACTTAAATTAATTGAGTCAAGATTGAACGCATTTGAAGTAACAAGATACTATCGAAACAAAATAGAATAATCTTTGCTATCTAGATAAAATTTGAGCGAGATTAGACTATCTTAGTCAAGATTAAGCGCGTTTGAAGTAACAAAACACTTTTGAAACAAAACAAAATAATTTTTGTTATCTAGACAAGATTTGAGCAAAACTTGATATCTAGATTTATTAAATCAAATAAGATAAAACAAAAAAATCTTTGCTATTTAAGCAAGATCTAGACAAGATTAGACTATCTTAGTCAAGATTAGACGCGTTTGAAGTAACAAAACACTTTCGAGACAAAACAAAATAATCTTTGCTATCTAAGCAAGATCTAGACAAGATTAGATTATTTTAGTTAAGACTAAACACATTTAAAGTAACAAAGCACTATCAAAATAAGATAGAAAAATCTTTGTTATCTAAGCAAGATTTGAGCGAGATCTAGACAAGATTAAAGACACTATTTATTCTTTTTAATATTAATAATTAAAAATAACACAAAATACTATATATAATCTCTCGACAATAAAATTGACTAAATAATATTTATCAAGAGTTTGTTAATAATTGTTTAAAAGATTAAAAGATTTTTAAATAGAAAAATAATTTTTTTAATTAACGTAGTACTTAAGCAAGATAAAGTTGAAACGTCTATTATATTTAAAGTTCAAAATACTATTAATATACTAAGATTTTTTGTCATTTTTAACGACAATAGATTTACGAAATTTCTAACGCTATCTAAAAAAAGAATCGATAGCAATATAATTAACAAAAATAGCATAAAAGACAAAATAAATTTTTATAGATATAAAAAGCTCGAACTCGATAATTAAAAAATTCTTTTTAAAGATGCATTTTATTTTAAAGAAATTAATATAATAATTGTTTAATTTAATTGTAGAACAAACAATATTAAGATTTTTAACATTAAATTAAATTTTGTTATTTACAAAGTATTTAAAACAAAAATAACAAAAGCAATTAATATTAAACTTATAGATAGTTTGAACAACAAATATCTTATTGCGTAAATACTAAATAAGTTTCTTTATTTTTTAAGTAAAACTTTCGATATTAATCAACTAAATTCGAGTCTAAGTTGTAAAATTAAAAAATAAAAGTTTTAAAAACTCAAAGTCTAGACATAAGTTTTAACTTAAATTAATCAAAAAAAGCAAGATAAAAATTGTAAATAAAGAAGCGTTGTTAGCGACAAACTTGACGTCTAAAAGTTATTTAGTTTAATTATTTTGTATATAGTTAACGTAAACGTAAAAATAATATTTTATAATAATATTAACTCGTTCGATTTAATTGTTAATTTCGAAATAATATACGATAAATAACTTAATATCAATTTTTAGTATTTAACAAAGATGTTTTTAAACATTAAAAATAAATTGTATATCTTAATTAAACACAAAGAACTTAAATAATTTATAATTTTTTTAGATATAAACGTAGAAGCAATTAACAACTTTTTCTATTTTTATAAAAGTAATAAAAACTAAATATCTTATCTTAATAAAACAATTAACAAAAACAAAAATATATCTATACGTAATATTTATAAAGATACTAGATAGTAAAGAATCTACGTAGTTTATAAAGATATTATATTAATAATATTCAAAAACAAAAAAAGAACGCAACTATTTTTGCGTCTTTTATCTAAAAAATTTGAAACAAATATATGTATAATAATTCTATACAAAGCGCTAAATATACTTGTAGATATTAAATTATTAATAAACTCAATTAATTAATTTGTAGTATTTCGTTCTTTCTAAATAGTTATTAATAATACTATTGTAAGCAAACTAGATTACGTAAAGACAAAAATAATTCAAATTAATTTTTTTTTTCTTTCTTAAAAGTATAAGAAGTTAAAGCGTTCTTTATATTTAACTAAAGAAATTTTATTATAATAACGTATTTTATTGCAAAGCGTTTCGAATATTTAAAATACAAATTAATTGCTAGTTTCGATTTAATTTTATAGAGTTTGCGTAGAGATATCTTCTAAATTCTTGTTAAAATTTGAAATTTTTTAATTTAATTAAGATTCGATATTATTAACGTTAAATTTTTTTACGTCTAGCTTTATCGAAGCTAATATAACAAAAAAAGTTAAAAAAACTAAAAAGAAATATAATTAAACAAAATTTAAAGTAATAGTTTAATATTGAAGATTTTTAACAATCTTAAAATCTAAAACGTAAATTTTTAAAATTGTCTAATATTAATATAAATATCGAGAGTCGAAAGTATTTCTTTTCTTAAAGAAATTTTCTAAGCAATATATAAGAGCGTTTAATTTTTTGTTAATTTTGTTAAAACAATACTTAATTTAATAGTTAAATTGAAACAAAAACTTGCTTTATCGAATTGAACAACAACTTAATTACTTAATTAATATAAAATACTTTAAATTTTTATAATTTATAATTATTTCGACTAAATAGATTGAGTCTTTAAGTTCGAAACGTTATTCTTCGAATACGCAAACAATAGTTATAAATTTTTTATTATAAATTTTATAGTTACACTTAATTAAATTGTGCTTTTTAAAAAAGTAAACAACTAAATAAAGAACTTTTTCTTTATTATATTAAAAAAGAATGTCTTTAAATATATAGTTCGAAGTATTAATTTTTATTACAATTTTGTAGTTTAAATTGTAGTAACAAAATACTATATTAAAGATAAAAACTTTCTTTAAGATAATAAATATTAATTGATATTTTTTAAATTAAATAAAAAGTTAATTCTTTCTAATTAAATAAATTAACAAAACAACTATTTTATTATAGTTGTAGATAAATTTTCTATAGAAGTTCGCAAATTCTAGAAAGCTTTAAATATTTTTAACATTAATTAAAGTAAATTAATTAACTATAATATCTATTTTGATTAAATTTATCTTAATTTCTTTAATAATAATTATTAATTCTAAATACAAGACTTAAATAACATAAAACTTGTATTTAATTATATTTGTTTATAAATTTATTTTGCACAATTTTCGAAAAATAAGTTTAATATAAATTTTATATTTTAATTTATTATTATTATAAATAAAAATGTTATTTAGATAAGCAATACAAAATTTATCTAGAAATTTTTAAAAAATATCGCTAATATATTTTTAAAACAAGACAAATTTATTATATAGATTAAAAGATATAATAAGATATTTGAAAAGTCTAAAACAAATATAAAAGACAATAAAAGTTTTTTTTTTTTTTTAAATATATAGTTGATTAAACGCTAAAATAATATTTAACTTAATAAAGATTTTGACTCAATTAAAACAATTTAGCGTCTCGAAAATTAAAGACAAAAAATATTTATTTTTAACTATAATAATATTTAAACTTTTATAGTTTACGCAAAATCTAAATTTATTTTTAAATTTCTTAATAAAAAGAATAAAAGCTATTGTTTAAAAGCAATTTGTTTAAATAAATTCTTTGCTAAGATTTTTATCTAAATAACAACAAAGTTTTAAAATTTTATTACAATTTATATTGTATAAAGCAAAGATTAAAGACTAGATATCTTCTTTAAAATAAATAACATAATTGTAAAAACAATAAAAAGACAAAATTTTTTTTTTAAAGAAAATATTAAGAAACTCGAAATATTTAAAAAATAAAATTGTAACTAAATTGACATTCTTGCTTTGTCAATAATATTTTAGATTTTTCTAAGTAATAAAAATTATTAAATAAAGTTTCTTTTGTATCTAATAAAGTGTTAAACAATAATTTCGATTATAAGTATTAATTTTAATATCTTTATAAAACAACAAAAGTTTCGAAAGATTTAATATATCAAAAATTTAAACAAAATCTAATTTAAATCTAGACAAAATTTCGATTAAATTTAAAAAAACATCTATTTTTCGTAAAATAATACTAAATATTTTAATATTTTTTGCGCAAACAATACAATTAAATTCACGAGTTTTTAACTTAATTATATTTAGTTGTATAAAAAATTGTTTAATTTGTTTTGCACGTTGTTCGATAAAAATTCTAAAGAACAAAAAACTTCGATATTTAATTTTCGAATTTTTTTTTTTAAATAGTTTGAAAAATATAATTAAAAACTTCTTACTTTAAACTAAATAAAATAAGACAAAACTTAAAATCGAAATAATTAGATTGTTTTTTATAAACAAAATTAGATTGCTTTTAAAAAGCAAAACTAAATTGCTTTTTACAAATAAATTATTTTTTGTAAACAAGACTAAATTATTTTTAAAAAGCAAAACTAAATTGTTTTTTGCAAACAAATTGCTTTTTATAAACAATTAGATTGTTAAATATTTTCTAACAAAACAAACTTAAACTAAAAAAAAAGATTTAATTATTAAAAAAGATTGCAAAAACATTTTAATTTTAAAGCTTTTATATATGTTAAAACTTCTTAAAAGATAAGAAATTTTTTTTTTCTTAAATAATACTATAGATTTTGACAAACAATTGGCAACAATATTTAAGACAAAAAGAAAAAAATATAGTAAAAGTATTATAATTGAAGTTTGCATTAATAAAGTAACAACAAAGTTATAATAAATTTATAACAATAAAATACTAATTAAGTCTAATAATATAAAAAAATAGTCTCTTAATATAATTGTTAAAAGCTATAGTAATTTTAACAATATAAATAATATTGTTTGTTAAGATTGCTTAACTATTAAAATCTCGAAGTTTACAAAAATAAATTAATTAATAAAGAGAAAAATTATGTTATTGTGCGAAAAATTTATTAATAAAGATATAAGTTAAAACTTTATTTTTAATTAAAATTATAACAAAAATTCGAAATTAAGTTTAATTTAAAATAAAGAAAACTATTATATAATTATTTTTAAATATAGAATTAAACTTAAAGAGTTTTAAAGCTATTTTAATTAAAAATCTCTTATAAAATTAAAAAGAAAATAAAAAGAAAAAAGCTAAAAAACAAAAAAATATATATATTAATTCTTGAATACAACTTTGCTCAAAAACTAGACTTTTTTTGCTAACAACAAAATATCTTTGTTAATATTAAAAATATTATCTAAATCAATAAAACAAAAAGAGAAATTTTTTTTATTAAAATATTTTTTTATAATCTTGTTTAAATGTTGCAACTTATAATAATAGTACAATTTTTACTTATTGCAAATTTTTTTAAGTTCTAAAATAATTAAAAATTTGTCTTAAATAATAGCAATAACAAAGTTTAAATTTATTAACTTGTTAAATATTATAAAAATTGTTAACACAAATAAAGCAACAAAAACAAAAATAATAATACAAAATTTTAACAAATTGCAAATAGAAATAAAGTTAAATTTTTGTTTAATTAAAGCAACAACAATTGTTATAATACAAAATTAACAATATTTAAATTGCTAAAACTTTTTATTAATTTTAATAAAAGCTTAAATTTATTGTTAAAAAATAGATAACTATTTGTTATTAGAAGTTTGTTAAAATATAGCAACAACTTAAATAAAAAAACTAACGTTGTACTTTATATAATTAATTAATAAAGCGTTCTTTATTTAAGAATATTCTTTTTTCTAATAAAAAAAATTATAATATTTGACAAAGCTAATAAAGTCTTGCTTTAGAATTTTGCAAAAATACAAATATATATTTTTCGATTTAAAAAGATTGTTACAATAATAACGCAAATTTCGATATTATTTGTCGAAAAAAACAATAATACAAAGATTATTAATTTGATATTAATTTATAAAATTATAAATCTTTTTATTTATAGTAAGTTGTAACTTTGCATAAACAATTTTAACTTAATCAATAAAATATTGATTATAATTTATATTTATACGTTATATAAGATTTTGCTTTTATATATTTAACTAATTTTTGTCTTTTTTATATTGTAATATATCGAGAAGCTTCTTAAATCTAAAAACAATAAAAAGAATAATATTTGTAGAAAGCAATAAAAGTTGTATAATAAAGATAAATTAATTGCTTATAGCTTGAGCAACAATTTGTGCAATTGCAACTATAAATATTAAGTTTAATTTTGCAAAAAAAAAACTTAAAGCAAACAAAATAAAAATAATATTAATATTAAATTGTGTTTAATTTGAAAGCTTTCGAAATTAATATAGAGCTTCGACTAAATTTTAAATAACTTGTTAAATAAATTTCTTAACAATAAATTCGATCTTTAATAAGAGTTTTAGATGTTTTATTAAGTTAATAATTAAATAAGTATTAATATATTTGAAGAGATTAGATTTTAACGCGTAAAAGCGTTGCAAAAAGTATAGATCTTTTGTAATATTAAAAACTAGATTCGAAATCTTTATTAAAAAGATATTTAAATTAATAACTAGATAAAATTTAAATCTATACTAGATTTAATATACAAAATAAAAAACAAAAGAGAAAAGAGAGAAACGAAGCAACATTAACTATATAAGATTGCAAACTTTATATTTAGCAAAAATTAACTTAAATTTAATCTAGTTTGACTCAAATCTAGTTAAGATCGAACTTAAAAAATTAAGCGAAATTAAAACAAAAAGTTGTTTAATCGACGAACGTAGCTAACGAATTGCTAATCTAATACTATAACATTTATTAATATTACGTCGATTATCGATTATAGAAGACAACAAAATTAAAATTAATAAATTTGATATCTACTATAGAGATTGTATCGATCTAAAGAACTAGCTTATAGAAATAGATATTTATTTTATTTTCTATTTTGTTCTAGTAAACTAGAAGACAATTTTTGTATTAATATTTCTTAAAAAGAAAGTTTAATATTAATTTAAATTAAATTTACAAAAGTATTTAAAAAACAATAGCAAAGATTCTTGTGCAATATTTATAGATTTTAATAACTTTAAAAAAAAGCTTTAAAGAATTTTTAAAATATTAAATAAAAAACAAATTGCAAAAAGAGTAATTTAATATTTAACTTAACAAATCTTTGCAACAAACTACGTTACTAAATTTCAAAAATATATTAATTTAATTAAATAGAACAATATTGTATTTATAACAATATTTTAACAAAATCTTAAAAACAATTTAAAGAACAAAATTATATATAACAAGAAAACTCTTAACAATATATTTAATCTTATTAAAGTAGTTATTGATTTCGACAATAAACTATATAAAAGAACTATAAAAAAAATACAATTAATCTCGAAAAAAAATAAGATTTTTTTTTTGAATTAGCAATCGAATATTAATAAAAAGAATTTTGTTCTAATTAAAAATATAATAATTTTAACTATTGTAAGTTTGTATCTATAAAACTAGATTTTATTTAATAATATAAAAAGAATTTTTTTAGAAAAAAACAAGATAACAAATTTTAAAAAACGTACTATTTATATAACAAATTAAATTATTTTGCAAAAGATCACTAATTATAAAACTTAATAAATTGTCGACAAATTAATATTATATTAAAAGAGATATTTAATAGTTAGAACAATATTAAAGAGTAATTTAATATAAAAACAAATACTTTCAAAACTAAATCGAACAACAACTATTATTTAATAAAAAACTTAAATCAATTATAAAAAGTTCTAAATAAAATATTATTAAACAAGATACTTGTATTTACGCAAAAAGTTAATTAAATACTTAATAAAATTATAAAAGCAAAACAATTAAAAATGCTATACTTTTATCTAGCAACAAACTTCGATAACAAATATAATTAAAAGAACTTTTACAAATATTTAGATAATATTACAAAATATTTTAAGAGTTTAGCTAGTTTATTAAAGAAACAACAAATAAATTAAATTGTAAATAAATTCAAAGAAGCGCTAAAAAACAACGTTACTATAAAAAAAATTCTTAATAAAATTAAACAACAACTAAGCAATATAAATCTATTTTAAAAGAAAATAAAAAAAAACAAAGAAATATACAATACTTAATTAAACAAAATATTATAACAATTTATACTAAATTTATCTATAAATCAAAAAAGAAGTTAATTAGTTTCTTAGAAAGTTAAAGTTATTAATTTAGTATAAAAAAAAACTTAATATAAGCAAATACTCGAAACAAAAATTGCAACACAAAAACAAAAAAAAGTTTAAATTTTTTAATAAAGAATATATTAAAGAAATATAATATATTAGCTTAACAACAACAACTAAACTTAATAATATATATATAATATTTTATTATATTAGTTAAGATTAATAATTGTCAACTTACTACAATAGTCGATTTTAATATAATAAATAATTTTATAATTAAAGCTTTTGTTAAAAGAGAAAAATATTTTACTTAAAAGAAGTCTAATATATACAATCTAATAATTGTAAATAAAAACTTATTACTTAACAAAAATAAAAAAGTAAACAAAGAAACAAAACTATTATCGATAACTATTTAGCAATATTACAAAAAACTAATCTTTAATATAGTAAAAATAGTTATTTATAATATTGTTTTAGAAATATTTTAATTAAAACAATACAATTTAAAAATTAACTAAAATATACAAGTACTTAGATTTGCGCAATATAATTACGTAATTTATATTTAATCTATATATTAATAGCATTTAATAATAGATAAAAGATTAAATTAAAAAACAATTGCAAGCAACAAACTTATATTTTTGTAAAAAAACAATTTAACAAAATTCGACTTAACAAATATTAACAAAGATTAATTAAATTATAAGATTAAAATAAATAAAGAAAATTACGAATCTTTTAAAAATCTTAAATTATTTAATATAATAAAAAAATTGCTAAAGTATATATTACAAATATACAACAATTAAGAGTATTCATTTTAAAAAAAGAAAACAATAAAGATTTTTTTTAAATATTAATTGTAAAATTACAAATTTAAATTTAAATTAAACAAACAATTTACATTTAAATCTATATATATTTTATTCAAAAAAAAGCTCGAAGTACTTTGCAAATATCTAGCAAAAAACAAAAAAAAAATTTATTAAAAAATCTTAATTATAGACAAAATACTTAATTCTTTTTGTATTAAAGAAAAATAAAATTCTTTATCTATATATTAATTATTAAAAACTAAATAATATTACAATTAAAAATTAATATTTATTACTTAATATTAGCAAACTTTAAAATTAACTATTTAAAATAAAATACTTTATTAAATTAAATTTACAAAAAATATATAATTAAATTAGAATAAAAATAGAAGAAAAGCAAAAAATAGCTTTTTGTATACAATATAAATTATATAAATATACAATAATAT
>JAABUS010003064.1_pt1 | contig 28648 bp, 37 predicted proteins | sample 5560161 | NCBI WGS metagenome assembly JAABUS01 (sample SAMN10711885, study PRJNA513376) | rock metagenome | isolation source: Antarctica rocks | place: Antarctica: Victoria Land, Trio Nunatak nord | collected 2016-01-04
AAGAAGCTATTGAGATCTAATCGATTAGGTTGACCGGGTTGGAATGATACTACAAGTACGACCATCAAAGCCTTCCGTCCCTCGACTCCCTTATAGCTCTACACTAAAGCGCCGAAACTCCACTGTCATTCCATCTTCGAATCAACGACCGTGTCAATTCTTACAAAACCTCTTCTGAGCTTCCCCTGCATCTTCTTAATCCGTCACTTACTGCACTACAACCCGCTCCCCCCCGCGTCTTTCCTTTCCTCTCCATCTTGCCCTCATCCCTCAATATCTCGTTTCATCCCCCGCACCCCCATCCCAACCCTTTCAACCCTCCCCCTTTCAATCCTCTCAAAAACCCGAAGCTAGAAAGTATATTTTCCGATCTGATCGACTAGGTTGACCGGTTTTGGACTCATATTACACGTACCGCCATTAAACCCCTTCCTTGCCTCATGCGCCCTTATACCGCAGCAGAGAAAAGACACCTCACCATTCGAATCAACCATCTTTCCACCTCCTTCGACAACCCTTGAAACCCTCGCCATGACACTCTCTACTCTCATCACTTCGCGGCACCAAAACCATTCCCTCTGTGCACTGTCCAAAAACCCCCTTTCAGATCTTACAACCCGTGTCTATTTGATCTCGAACTCGATGTAACAAATAGAAGCAGCTCGCCACGCCTTTCAGCCGCCCTCACCCTTCCAGCTTTCCCTCCATCCCAAAAACCAACGCTCGCCCCATCTCCCCCCTCTCCATTCCATCCCCTACCTGGGCGCTCCCCCCCCCCCACAAAGTCGTTCCACCCTCCCCTCTCAGTATCAAAACCCCCAATATCCCCATCCACACCCCCTCATTCCCTAAAACTCCCTAGAAAAATCCTCTTCCCATCCTTCCAACCTACGTCTCCTACCCACGAACCCCGCCCCATCCCAACCCATCTTTTTCTCTCATCTCCCTTTCCCAGTTTTCTCCATCGCAAACAGCATACAAAGGCGTCACCACGACCAAAAAGCCAGTCCCCTCAACGCTCTCCTCCCTCAATCTTTCCAACCCCCCTGCTTTCAAGATCTCTGTATGCCTTGTTTCCCCCCCCCAAAAGAATACTTTACTCTGCAAGTATATATATACCCCCTGTCGCAAGTTCCCACAGACCCAGCGTTTCTCGGTTCCTGTTGTTTTTTTTTGTTGTTTTTTTAAAACGAGCAAAGAAATGGACATTGGGAGTCTGAAATCCCCATATTTTGATCTCTTTGGGGAAAAAGACTCCTTTTCAGTTCTTGACAATCTTGTTTAAACCTCTCACATCTCTTTTTCATGCCTGTTCGTGGCTCGTCTGTCTATCCCCTCCCTCTCCTCTCCAGCTTCAGCTTCACACTTTCTATCTTCCATCTTCCATCTTCCCCCCCACCTTAACCCCAGCAATCCCTTCCACATTTTCTCCGCCACTCGAATCCACCCCTCCGCCTACTTTTCCTTCATCACCTTTTATCAACCCTTCCCCTCCCCCCCCCACATAGATTTAAGTTCTTTGTATTTAATCCTCGCGCCTGAGTTCAGCTGTTGCTTTTGTTACAATCGATGCTTACTCATCTGCTCGTTGCTTTTTCTTTTTCGCTTGTTCTGTTTTCGTGGGCTGTTAGGGGAGAGAGGTTGAGGGGGGGAAGGGGTGTAGTAGCTATTGATATCATTACCATCACTACTACTACTATAGCTATGCCACAACCTTCCATCCCCACCCTCTCCCCGTGAAAAAGAACAGCACCCACGATTTTACTCGATTGGTTTATACATCGCCATCTATGTAGCTACAGTATGTAAATATCCTCCCCCAAAAACGTAACTTTTACCGCATTCAGACGAAATCCAAGCAAGCGTCATCAAGAGTTTCGAACGGGTTTGACGGAGTATAAAGAAAGGTGAGGGGGGAGAGAAGGGGGGTTTGAAGAGAAATTGTTGAAGAATGATAGGGTTTGGAATGGTGGTGAACAGTTTTAAATGGAAAACCCCCCCAACAAACCCCCAACCTCATCCCAACCATCCCCACCATCCCAACCCTTCCCAAACCCCCCGCAAAAAGCCACACCTCCCCGCCACAGCATCTACACACGACCAACTCCCTCACGAAAACCAAACCAACGCTTCTCCTACCGCTTCGCCAAAACAAAGATCAACCCAAGTTTACTCAAAAGCTTCTCTAACCACCCATCTCGATGTTTTTCCTTTCTCATTTTCTAATTTTGAGTTTTTTGGGGATTTGATTTTATTTAATTCTTTCGTTGAAGGGAAATATATATATATATATGTATGTGAGGATAGAGGCGGGGTGGGGGGGTGGGGGGAAGATGTGATGAATGGGTTGTAGAGGGGGGGGGGGGGGGGGAGGGGAGTTTTGGCTTGGGTGGTGGAGGTGGAGGTGTGGGGGGATGATGTGGGGTTGGTGGTGGGTTGGTGGTGGGTGGATGTGTGTGTGGGTAGGGGGAAAGGGGAGAAGGGGAGAGGACAAGAAGAGGAGGAGAGCGGAGAGGAATAGAAGGAGTTTAGTAGGGAGAACATAAAGGGGACCGAAGGTTAGGGGGAAGATGAGGATTTGCACTTCGTTGAATAGAGAGGGGGTGGATGTTATACCGTGACAGGGTAGGAAAGCTGGGATGTCCAAGGATTGGAAGACTGGACGTGAAACAAACACCCCAACACACAGGTATCCCCAATCCCACCTCCTCCTCACAACATCAAACACACACTCAAACCCATCCTCACCAACCCCTCCCCCCCCTACTCCACCCACCCCAAATAAACACTCCGCGCCCCCCACACCTCCCCCCTGCGCACCCGACACTGCCCCCTCCACTCCTCCCTCCCCGCACAATCCACATACCTACTCGGCTCAACCGCAATCCCGCTCCGCGGCCCCCTCGCCCTCACCACCCCACCTTTGCTGTCCACCACCTCTGGCACATCAACATGCTCGCCCGTATAAAACTGAAACGCCGGCTCCGTGCTCTCGACCCGCAGATGCAAGCCCGTAGCCGGGTGCGAGAGGGTGACGAGGGGGCGCAGGGGCAGGGGGCGGGTGTCGAGGGGGATGGTGGCGGTGGCGGAGGGGGAGACGACCATGCAGTCGTCGAAGGAGGGGGTGGTGGCGGTGAGGGGGAAGGGGGTGTTGGGGGTAGGGGGCGCGGAGGGGTGGGGGGCGATGGCGCCGGTCGGGATGCTGTTGGCGTCGAGGACGAGGTGCTGGTTTGTGTGGAGGGTGGCGATTGTGCCGTCGACGGTTGGGGAGGTGGGGTTGAGGTTGAAGTAGCTGGGGTTTGGGAGGGGAGGGTTAGCTGCGTGTGGGTTAGAGGTAAGGGAAGGAAGGGGGGGCGCGTACCTGTGGTTTGTGACGCCGACGACTGTTTCGTTACATTCGTCGCCGATGAATGTGACTTGGTATTCGACTTCTAGCACCGTCTTTCCGTCTTCCATACTCCCCATGTACCAGACTTTGCACTCTACCGTCCCTGGATACCCTTCCTCCATGTGCTTGCTCACATAGCGGAACTCAACCCCCTCCTTGCCGTGTCTGTTCACCGGCTTCGGCCCTTCGAAATCCTTCTTGCCCCATCCCTGTGATCCTCCATGCAGGCAATTGGGTCCGTCGTTTGCAGCGAGTCGGTAGGTTTGGCCATTCAGATTGTGCAGCTTTGCATCTCTAATGCGGTTAGTCGTGCGGCCGATCGTCTCGCCGAAATAGGGTGCGTTGTGCGTCTTGTAAAAGGACGCTTCGGGGAAACCGAGGACGATGTTGTGGCCTGCGACGTTGAATTCTTGGATGAGGGCGCCTTGGGCGAGGAAGGTGAATGCTGATTCGGGGGGGTGGGGGGGTGGGGGCATGGTGGGGGGGAATGTGGGAGGTGCGGGGTGCGGGGTGCGGGGTAGGGAGCTCGAAGACTTTGTGTGGTCGATGATTGGAAGCAGAAAATGTTGAGGGCTGATGGTGCAGACAGGATTGTGCGTTGGTGAGTATCTTCTGCAATGCGGTGCGAGGTAGATAACTGGGATGTGAAGGATTTATGTACTCGGTGCTCCGCAGTATGTACTGTATCCCTGGAGTTCTGGTATGACATCGTCGACCCATAGAAGGGGCCTAATCTATTAGGCTACTGTATCCCATCGGGGAGACTTCGGCTAAGGTGTGGTAACGAGGAAAACAACTGTTTTATGGCTGAGATGATGGATCTTGCCATTGGTTCGATTCGATAGAATTTTTGGCAGCAAATCGAGAACCAAAAACTCTGGAACTCTGGAACACGAGACAAAAGGATCAGAAGTGGTCCTCTAGAACATGTCAAAGGGATGAGAAAAGATACGTTGGAGACACCCCACAAAACAATGAATCCATAAAAAGATAAATCAAATGAAAGCTCGGGTCACAGTAGAAGAGTTGAAGGCTACCTGACATTACCTTAATGTACAATCTTCAACGAAAAATCCACATGCTGAACACCCTGGTGGATACTGCTTGTACTTATCACATCCACGTCCGCACAAACAAATCCCTCCACGTTGTCTTCCGTTAGGCCTCCACTCACTTCGATCAAGAACCCTTTGCCCCCTTTTCCCATCCGATCCTCAGCACTCCACTTTTGTTTCAAATTTCTAGCTGCAATCTTGACGCCCTCGCCTGAGAAATTATCCAACATCACCACATCTGCCCCTGCTGCAATCGCCTCATCCGCCTCTGATTCACTCTGACACTCCACTTCCACCTTGACGGCAAAGCCACCGGCAGCTTTTGCAGCATGTACGGCAGAGGTTATGCTGCCAGAGGCCCAGATGTGGTTGTCTTTGAGCATGGTCATGGCACTGAGGTCGAACCGGTGAGGGTCACAGCCGCCGACGAGCATGCCGTATTTCTCGACGAGGCGGAAGCCGGGGGTGGTTTTGCGGGTGCCAGAGAGAGTGTTGGAGTATCCCGCGGAGCGGACCAGTGAGAGGAGGCGGGAGGATCTGTGGGGAATTAGGAGGTTAAGAGTGTTCTGGATAATGGGGTTGGCTGAGTAGCATGGGAAGACTTTGGGAAGGTGTGGTGGAAGGGGAGAAACGACGTACTTTGTTGCTATACCGGAGCATCGTGCGAGCGTGTTCAAGGCTACTCGCTCGCCTAGTAGGATCTTCCTCACAGGACCACGGACTGTAGCACATTGCTCGACTGGGTTGATAGAATGTCCCTCAAACACTTTCCATTCTACGCTAGAGTAATAGACTTAGCTTCCACAATGGAGTAGCTCGGTAGCATAAGTTTGAAAGGAAAGATGGAATCAATCACATACGTGCAGTCTAGCTGTCTGAACACCTCATCGAAAAAGGGAACACCAGCAAGCACGCCCTGCAATTCCGAAAATATTAGAGTGTATTCAATGTAGGGCTCAGGACTTTTCTGGGATGTCTTCATTTGCTTGTTACAAGCCTGAATCTCATGCAAATTCATGTATAAAGAACCGCTTTTAGAAGTATATATTTATGGAAAAGGGGCAAGAATATAGAGATATAATCAGGAAGGTTCTTGAGGAGATTAGAAGTGCAAACTACCTACAGCACTCTTCCCTAACAATCTAGCCTCTGCCATCTCTTCTCCAACAACGAATCCGCCATAATCGAAACTAGGGCAGTCTTCTTCCAACCATTCAGATACCATACGTTTGTAGCTCTGTGGTAACAGATGAGGAATCTGGCCGTGGTTGAAGGCCATGACTATTTAGACGCTCTCCCAGACGATGTCTTTCTGAATTGTCTCGGTCACGACCCACTCGAATCGACGGAACTATCACAGTGTGTACCTATTAAAACATTATGAGACAGTGTAGAGAATGAAAAGCGCGGAATACGCTGGCATTCGCCACTGCAGCATTGCGTAGTTGCACTAAACCAAAATAGGTAAGATGCCGGCTCACATGTCTGCCTTCTTAGAGCCTTAAGACTGGTAAGTTTCAGACCCCGTGGCATTGTCACGGAGCCCTAGATAAGGTAGGTGACTCAACTCAAGCTGTATGAGTAGGCAGAGATAGAACTCATGCCACAAACCTAGCTCGGCATACACAAGACACCCTGTCCCGTCATTATGGCCTTGTAGCTCTCCAAGCGCAATGCAGTGATTTGTTGGATGGTGTCCGTTTGGGAGACGGCCTTCCATAACCGACAAACTGATGAGACAGACAGTATGGATATACGGTTTCCCCTGCGAAGGACCGAGTCAGTAGAAATGCGCCTGGTGAACAGAACTGGTGGGTGGCCAGTGTCGTTCTTCCCGGGTATAATTTGCAGTGAAAGGAGTGGGGTTTGAAGGCTTGAGGATACCTGTGATCCATTTTAGTTTCGAACAGGGACTTTTTTGGCGTAGTAGAGAGAGAAGAGAGAGAACATACGAGCTTTTGAGCTTCAAGGCGACGCCGCGGCCTCAGAAGCCTATGGCGTTGCGCGCATCTGGAGGAGGGGTGGGAAGGTTAGGAGTTTTGGAGGTGGTGGGCGAGAGAGGTCTGGCAACCTTGAAGGGAGGCGAGGAGGTGGTTAGGAGGCGAACAGATGAGGATCCAGTCAAGGGCACGGAGAACACAGACCCAACGATCTCAGTTTTGACCCTCTTCATGGGGGCAAACAATCAATCACCATCTGAAGTATGTTGAGTGAGGAAGTTGACGCAGCAGACCTCATGATGGTGGTGCAATGGATCGAGGGTTTGCAGAGGTTTTTTCGTGGTGATGGTGGTAGGGCTGTGAGCATAGATGTCACAGCCTTAAAACAGTGAGAGACGCGCAGAAGACCCGACCGAGGCGCCGAGGCTAGTGTTTTTTGACCCCTCTACGCGTGCTCGTACCTTAGCGAGCTAACTCCATCCTCTGGGGACCGATGAATAGGTTGGTGTTCGGTTCTTCTTCGGTCATGTTGCTTTTGCCAAACCAATCAAACACTCGATTATGTAACGGTAGAAAGGTGAGCTCTTCTATGAGATACCCAAGGCATTTCTGGTGAGCTATGCTGATCAACCACCAAATAGTCTAAACAGACACTGAGACAAGACTGACTGATCCCCAGCTAAGGTAAACAACCAATCCTTTAAGAACAGCAGATATCACACACCGCAGGGTATCTTCGTCCCCCATTTCCCAGACCGACCGTATCCAGTGCCCCCTACCCCTAACCGGTCATGCATCCAGAACGCCTCTTTATGCATCATATCCAATCGCGAATCTTACACCTCCAAGAATCTAACCTTCCTAGCATCTTCAGCACCCATACCACCAACCGCAGCTGCTAGACTCTCGGCACCAGCCTCTTTCCTTCTCCTCCTGTCGCTTCTTTTCTGCCTTGCTTCTTTCGCTTCACGATTCTTCCAATCTGCAACTTGTCGCTTTCGGCGCTCCGCCCGAGCATTGGCTATTGCAGGAGTAGGGACAAAGCCAACACCGTTAATTCCATAGCCGTCGTCTGTAGGGTCCGTAGGATTATGGCCTGTAATCTCTGTATCCGTCCACCAGAGAGTTGAGGACGAGGGGATGGGTGATTTGTTGTTGGTTCGTGATGGAGGAGGGCACGGTGATGATGGTGAGGCCGGCTGCGATCGTGGCGTTTCCGGAATCTCGAGAGGCAGATTCTGAAGCTTTGTATCTTTCTTGTCGAACGGGGCTGTTGCTGCGAAAGGCGTATTGTTGGGGTTTTGGCTGTAGACAAGGCTATGGTCTTCCGATTCCTCGTCCGCGTCGTTATTATTACTCGATACCATCTCTTCTCCGAATGCCCTGCCAAAGTCTAACTTGATCGGCTGGTGCTGTTTGCCTAGGTCGAGATTCTGTAAGTGCCCGGCGACCGCTGTCCGAGGGCTTCCTTCACTAGCGAAGTCGTTTTCAAAAGTCGATTGGTCAAGCAGATTTGTGGTTCTTATGCGCACAACAGACGGGGAGGTGTCGATTGAAGATAGAGATCTTTTGCATTTGGGTGAGACGTAGGTGCTATCTGGCGGGGTGGAGGTTTGCATTATGATCGTTTGCTGGATACCCTATGGAGCCGGTGACAATATGGACACTTTCAAGCTGGGACAGCCTAGGTATCTGAGGTGCTTATGTCTGTCTTTGAGTAAGACATTTCGCTGCATCCTTTGGGGTGAGCTATACAGTCTTCCATGACTGCGGTGAATCAATAGAGGATTATGCGGGGTCATTGGTGGGATTCCAGACTGGGTCCAAATCGGATTGAAGATGTTCCGCACCGACAAGGCGAAGACGTGCATATAGTCAGGCACGCCAGGCGACTATGAGACTAGTCGACGGTTTACCTATATACAACAACGAAAAGCCAAGATCATACTAGATATCTCAAGAAAACAAGAAGCTCATGAGTGCCTGAGCCAATCTCTGTAGCGATATATTGTTATGCCATGACTTCCTGCACCCCCTGTGCGCTTCTTCCATATGAGTATAAGTAGTGTCTTCGCAACCACAGAGCCACCTAAAACGCTGCTGCAATAGCTACTTTGAACACGGGTCTCATGCGAGAGGGGCACTTGAAAAGTATTGCGCTTTGCTATCGTCGTTTTCTGTTGGATTGAGGAGATGGAATCAGGAGATGGGGTGTGGGTCGATGTGAGGGAAAGGCGGGGGGAAGACGGGGTAGGGAGGGAAAAGAGAGTGAGAATATCCAGCCAGAAATTAGCCAGAGAAACTACAATTGTTGTCTCTCCAGAGTGGTATCATTAAGGTACCCATCAATCTTCCCTTCGCCCCTCATCCTTCCCCTTGCTAAGATCTTGAAACCCTTAAGAGAAGATGGGTAAAAGGGAGGGACAGCTGACTGGTGAATGGAAATTGGAAGAAAAAGAGAATGAGTTGATTAGAAGCCGGAAATCTTTCTGCAAAGTGGTATCATTCGCCATAAAACTAGCACACGCTATTGTTAGCCATCAATCTTTCTTCCCCCCTCCGCCCCTCTCCTAATTTTCGACGAACCTAGTCCTCACCCCCTTCCCCATCCCCTCCTCAGAAACCCCTACGGCTTCGGGATGTGCACACTCCGACTAACCATCGCACATCCCCACCCCACAAACACCCCGACCACCGGATGCATCTCCACCCCAGCCACCTCCCACAGCCCCCCAATGACCCCTCTCTCACCCGCAACCGTAAACCCCATACCCACGCACGTCGCCATCGCGGCCACGATGCTCAAGCTCGAGGGAATGGGTAAGCCCTCAAAGTATTTGGATTTGCCGGTTGCGTCTTTGGGCAGGGAGGAGACGGTGACATTGAAGCGGGCGAGGCGGGTGAGGCCGCAGAGGACGAAGAAGGAGAGGAGGAGGGTATCGAGGGGGGTTCGGAGGCCGAGGGCGAAGGCGCAGGAGGCGGGGGCGACGCCGAAGGAGATCTAGCACATCCTCTAATTAGATCCACCTAGGCACGAAAAGGTTGCTACTACTGTAGACTGACGATAGCGCCTTAGGTGCATAAGCCGCCAGTCTGCCACGGACAGTGTCCAGTAACGAGCGTCTGGAACACCGAAAGTGAGAAATCCCACATACCAAATCCGCCAAAGAATCCAGCTCCTGGCCCATCAAACTGCTCTTCCCCCTCCACCTTGCCACCTTGCCGTCCATAAAGTCAAAAAACAAGCCAAACGGCATAAACGCCAGTGCCGCCCATATATTCCCTAGGTCCTTGGGCGAACCCAAACAATACCGCATCGAGCAGAGGATGGACATGAAACCGCAGAACCCTGCGGGGAAGGGTCAGATCATACGTCTGCCTGGGGGAAAGCTCGGGGAACAAGGCGAACCGTTGAGCTCGGTTATAAGGTCCGCGAGGTGGAGAGCCCTAGGTGGAGAAAGAGCTTTGGTTAGAAGGGTGGGTGGAGGGTGGGGATGGGGGCATGAGCGGCTACTTGATCATGGAGAAGTGTCCGCTGTTGGACTCAAGCAGTTTCTTCTGCTTATCCTGGCCTAGATATATCGTTAGCACCTAATTACCGAGCATAAACCAGCGAAGGCGCAGGAAGGGTAACAACTTACCTTGAGTCGAGTTATTGGACTGGGGGCTGGCGCCGCCATTTGCGGCTTTGGATCGAAGGGACATGAGCAGGTCGTGCAGGTCGTGTGCTTGATCTTCAGATATATTGCGAGTCTAAACGATGGGGAGGTTAAACCAAAAAGAGAGTTGGGTGGATAGAAAGTGCTTTTGTTTTTAGGGATGTGGAAGGAGCTTTCCAAGTTTCACAGCCAAAACGTCATTGGCTAGGCCTTTGCACAACGGTACCATATGGAGGATTGTTTATACAGCGATTATCTATAGTTCACACATACGATGTTTCACATAGGAACGCACAATCTGAAACCACCTACTTGATGAAGATTCGAGTCGATATAGATACTTGCTGGGAAGGCAATGCATGGGCTTTCTACTCACAAGTGACGGCAATTTCGCGATTAGAAGAAATAGCACAAACCCGCAACATGCTCCATTTCTTTGTAGACGGATTTTGAGCACTGTCGACGCATAAGCTTTTCGAGGAGAACCGTCAGGATTACACTGGCTCAAACAAGACAGGGTATATCGAACATCTCTATCGAAACACATCTGAACGCCAAGGGGACTGACTAGTGTACACGCATAAGCGGAGCTAATGAAGGAACGTAGTATGTAAGAGTCGTGCTATTTCAGATTTCAGAGTCCACTTCCCTTTGGACTTGATATCTCGTCACACGTCACCAATACGCCAGGGCCAGGACAACAGATACAGTAGAGAATGGGAAACTTTGGGAGGAAACCCAGCATGCTTTGCTTTAAGAGGCGCTAAAGAGCAGACAAAACGTATTTCGTAACCGATTCGTGCTTCGACACGGTTACGTGCCATCAGGGTTTGTTACCTAAATTACTGTCAATCCTGGTTTACGGCGTAGCGTAATACACATTAATGAGCTTACCTTGAGAATCCTCCTCGAGTAGTCTTGATTGTCTGCAATGCTTCCGTCACTCTGTCTTCTCTGCAGCATGACAGACGGCTCCAGACGAGAGTCCGACATTGAAGAACGATTAGTGGGTTTGCCACCTACAGTATAAGTGCTCGCTTGGTTTCGACGATACTCCTCCTCCACGGCTCTTCTCTTGCGGTTCCGCAAAAAGAAGAATATGCCCCCAGCAATGGCGCAGATGGCGATGATCCCAACAACGACACCAGCAGCAATGGCGGCCGTGTTAGACTTTGGCTTTGAGGTCGCCGATACTGAAGGTGAAGTTGTTGATTGGGCGGATGGTTGGCCTGGTGCGGTAACGACTACCGTACTTGCTTTCGTGATCGTAGATGGAGGTCCATTACTGGTTGGGCTGGGGGTCGTCGAAGCTGGCATAGGCGAAATTGAGGACATAGTGGTTGAGCTTGGACTCAAACTTGAGCTTGAGCTTGAGCTTGAGCTTGAGCTTGAACTTGAACTTGCGCTTGTACTCCCACTTCCACTCCCCTGCGCATTCCCAACAGAATTGTCTGTCCCTGTCAAGTACACTGACCAAGCGTTTGCTCCACCGCCTAAGACCCTAGTCAGTAAAGAGGTTGTCAAGGAAGGCACTGATACTAAAAGCTTACAGGAGTCCTGGCCATAACCTTGGCATTTCGAGTTACACTGAGAATCCGGAACCTTGCTTGAGGCGTCCGGAAGCGAGTCACCACACCAACAATTTGATCCTTTCGTGGTTCCCATGACCGCCTTGTTCAGTCCGACACATATTTTTTGGCAAAATCCAGTTGACTGGAATGTGTACGAGCCTTGATCGGCCAACGGACTTGATGAGTTGAAGCAGCCTTCGTATGGTGGATCTGCAGCTAGGACTGGAGCGAGAGCACATAGAAGGGAGAAGACCGACGCAAGGGCCTTTGAGTGTGTTGGTTTCATGATGAGGCGGGGATATGTATGGGGCCGGCCAATATAGTCGGTCACTATGTTATGAAAGAAGTATTATTATCTAATTGAACGGTCGGTCAGTAATTTGATTTCAAAAGACCCATAAAAGGAAATCACGAAGCTTGAGCGAGGTAAATGGTGTGTTCTGTTCTGGGGGGTGGTGTACCTTAGTATTATCGAAGTGTTGGGTGAAGGTTTTCAGGGTCGGAGACCACAGAGTGAAGAATTCTTTGTTTGCGTGGCACAGGCGCTTGTCTTTGTCCACGCTCAAGGCTTCGACAATCAGTGAAGACGTCGTCCCTCGTGTATTGTAGTGTAGTAGTATCCTATGCGAAAAGGCGAGTTAAAAAAGGTATTGGCTAACGGTTGACTTTCTAAGTCCCTAGTAATGGCTTGCTGTCCAACGCGTTATCCAGAAAATGCGAACTGCCGGCAGCTCCCTTGTCCTTCGATGTGTGTTACTACTTCGTACGGATGGAGAGCAGGTATATGGATGAGTCGGTCGCGGTCATTGACTGTAGGTTGCTTGAAGCGGAATGTGTGTGATGTTTCGGATTATCGGTTTTGTAAACCCCTTAAGCAACACCAGTGTGTACTCGTAACGACAGTAGCTTTTTCTCAGGCAGAAAGGTAACGAGTGAGTCGAAAGAACGGCTTTCAGCTGCTGTCGCTGAACGATGACATGGAACGAAGAGAATTGGGATGGAGATTCGTCTCCTCACACCATGATGTGGGTTTTTCTTTTTGATTCGGTGAGGGAAGAGGAGACGGAGAGGAGCGGGAAAAGAGCTAAGGCTAGCGGCTGCAGCACGAGATTACGAGGACGAAGCGGTACAGAGTCCCCCCAATGCGGCTTAGTCTGGGCCGCCTTGACGGTTAGGCCCTTTGTGTCACCCAATATCATCATTTATATATAAGTCAGCGTAGCTTGACTCGTAACCTACTTCAAGTAAGGTACTTGACAATCCAAAGGTTACTGTTCAGTTATTTATCAGAGATCCCATCAATTATTGTCTGGATGCTACAATAACATATACATCTTATGTGCAGTCATTGATTCCTCACTCTTTTGCAGCATCCAGATCATTTGTTCACCACGGCGATACCATCCAAACGGAGCCGCACCGTTTCAAACGTTTTGTGTCATCGCCACCTGAACTCATTATCCTCCGATGATTGACGTACAACTCATGCCCTCGAACTCTTGTCAGCTCTTGTCGCTCTGTTTCCCAAGAAGCCTTGTTGTATCGGATAGATGGGTACTGTGAGCAGTTCAATCTCAAAGGGTACTCGTACAATCCGAAGCGAGACTGGCCGGGAAAAAGATAGTGTTTCACATGTTTTGCAGACCAACATTTAACAAGAAAGGAGCAGTAAGCTTATAGGTTACCTACCTTACCAAACGATGATATGTGGCTCCCGCAGTCCTGTATCTACTCTGTCGAACCCATTTAAAGTAAGGTAAGGTAGTCAACCATATTGATCCCTCTCGGGTCTCGGCCTCGTTTGCTTATCAGGGATGTTGTGGCCAACAGAACACCCCAACTAATTGATGTTGGGAAGCTTTGATTTATCTATTATCCCAAGTGGTAACTTGGAATTCTGAACAACGGATGTGTAGAGACAATTACAGGTTTTCCGATAGATGCTTACTACAACAATCTTTATTGAAATCAATCCGATACAACCCTGATGAAAAGAACCTGCAAGGTACACGTGCTTTGCGATATTACACCAGCGATCAATTATAATATCGAGGCTCATCGAAGACATGATACCTGTGATCCCGCACGCCCTCGCCTCGGAACATGGCAGGGAAGCGTAGACCTTGAGGGACCTGCTCTTCGTTGATCCGCTCATCACTGCCTTCTGGCTGACCGACCACGAATTTGCCGACCTGTGGCGGTCTTGGTTAGCATCCGAAGCTGTCTTGGAAAGGCAATTGGGACTTACCTGGAATTCCGTGTCTGTGATAGTGGACCTACTCACGCGCGCATAACCCGATCTTTTTATACCCTTGAACAAGATGTATTCACACCATCTATCCCAATCACTTGAATCAATGTCCTTCATTCCACTTTTCTCACTCACGTATGTGAGATAATTGCCTTCAAGGGGCTTCGTCACCAAGTAACTCAGTAAGATCAACGGCCTCGGTGAATCTCCCATCAACTTAGCCAAGTATTCCGACTGTTGTCTTCTGTCCTCGACGTCTTCGTCTTGGCCACTATGATACACGATAACGTCGATGAATTCTCCATAGCAATCGAGTGTTGCATGGATTGCTGGAGCTATTTCGCCGACGGGTGATGGAAGTAGGTGATGCGTCGAATTAACAATAGGAAATTTTGACAGAAGAGCGGCACCCCACGTATGTTTATTGGGACCGGGACCGACATCCACATACATGCCAAGGTCTTCGGCGATAAATTGTGTGGTATCTCGGTTTCCCATGATTATTCGTTGGAGATCCGTTTCCAGAAACCCGACGACATCGACTTCAAGTTCCTTGACCAGATCGCGAACCCGCCGCTCGGATGACCACATATCATTGTCGATTGAGAAATGGATGGTCCAGATCCCAGCTGTAATCACCTTTTCGTCCTTGTGATGTGGCACGTAATCATTTGTAGGGAAGCGGAGATAAGATATGGACACCGCAAGCAGCTCGAGAAATACAAGAATGTAAACATAGTAGGACATCGTTTTGTTCGGGCCATGTTTGCCAGATCTGCTTCGTAACTTCGCAGCGTTTTCTCGTTTTGGCAGGTTCCACACACCAGTCCCAATAAGTAGTACGATAGCCATCATAACCCAGTCAGTATGCTCACGGAAGAAAGGTCCTCCAGGTACGAAGGCATAGGCAACCACCCATACGTGAGCAAGGACCAGAAGATTGTAAAACAGAAATCCCAGACCAAAGGCAGTGGGGCCATGAGGCGCGGCAGAAATGATAAGGGCCGGAGCTGAAGCCATCAAATTACTAGCCAGCAGTAGAGCACCAAGGTAGCCCGTCCAATCCTCATAGCTTGTAAGCAGGAAAGCTCCGATTCCAATCAAGGTAGCAGTTGCCCAGTTCGAAAATCTGTCTTGGAGAATGATGCCTATTCCCAAGCCAAAGCCCATTGCCGCCAGTGTAAGCACGCCGTTGGCTGCGATTGGACCTTTGATCGGAAAGCCTGACCACACCCAAATTATCATGGTACTGGAGTCTGAGAGAAGCGAATGCATCCCAAATAACAAACCACCCAAGCCGAGACCAGCTAATACGGGAGAACCCTTGGGTCCGCCGGCTGAAGCGAGACCACCATAGTTATCAGTGACGCGTCTAGTCGACCTGAGAACAGCAGCTACGGCTAGAGCCAAGCCTAGCTTATTCCAACCCCCGTTTTCCGCGTGCATAATGGGCCAAACAGGATTGTTGGTCCAACAAGCAAACTTAGCGACGCTTGAGGCAATCAAACCAATACAGAAGGCCATAACTCTAGACTCAAGCCGAGCTGGCTGCGCTCGCTCCGCAAAGAACGTGGCCGACCAGGCAAGACAAGTCATAGAAACACCAAATGTCACAGAGAAAAATCGAAAGGTCGGGTCTCGAATAAGGTAGGCCGCCAAGCCGGTTAATGAAGCAAGATGTATAATGCGGAGATTCTTGATAACGACCGACCGTAGTGGTCTTATACTTAGCAAGAATGGCGTGACGGTACACATAACCATGCCCTCGTAGCCAGAGAGGCCCATAGACCACAATGGGAAATCTACAGTACTTAGCAGGGTCGAAAGTGCAGTTGGAGGCGGGCATCTTACACCAGATAGTGACACCAAGCGAAGTCAGCAACGACCAAAAAATGTACTATACTCATGATTAGAGTGTTTGACTTGTAAGAACTGTAGGGATCATTCAAAGCTTACACCATTGTACACATCGGCACATGCGTCAAGAGCTTCAGCCCATGACAATCCTGAACCAAATACTTTGCCGATGGGCTTGTCCTTGCTAGAGACGGATGAGTTCCGAGATTGTGTCAGGACAACAGGAAATACGTACTCCTTCTCAAGCAGAGTATCAGCTATTTGCTGGTTGTTCCTATCCGTAGAGGCTGATCAGCTGTTACCCAGCGAGGAAATGCCTTAACATCGTACATTTATTTACTTCGGAAGCCAGTACACATACCCTCTGCTGGACCCTTTGACATCTCTAATCACAAGCTCGAAACCCTCGAAGTCCAGTGCCGTAACAGCATCAAAACCAACGTCGAAAAGAACGAGTGCCCATTCAAAGAAAGAATAGATCGTGTAGGCTATAACGGATCAGCCGCGAACCACGATCCTTTCATAGTGGAGATGCTCACCACCAGCAATTTTGTGGACCTTGTGCTGAATGAAGAAGTAAATTAAAGGTACCAAAGTACCAAAGAAGCAGCTTGCAATTATCTTCCTATATTTCACAGCTCTTGGAACGTTTGGGCTGAGTGCCAAGCAGCCCAAAGTCCATGGCACTGTAGCCACCAGATACGAGATCATGAAGATATCGTGCCAGCCATGGTCATCCGTCGAAGTGATATAGGTCCAACCGCCACAGGTCAATGTCCGGAACACTCCTACGCCGGCTATAAACTTGGGCAAGACCGAGTTCGGTCGTGCCGTGAGGATGTACCAAAGAAATACAAGGGCGAATCGAGGGCCTGGGTCGACGTATTAATTATCAGCCTTTTGTAGAGATATAGACGTGTACTCGCCTGACGTGATTGCTATGAAGAATTGGAAAACGGAGCGCTCCGGGTATCGGTCACCAATAGTGGAGGAAACCGAAGGGAACCACTCATCAGGGTAACCCTTGGGAGCACCATTAGCATCTGTCTCTCAGACCGGGCTGAATGAGAACCCACGTAGTATTCATTCTCCACGATCTTGTGATAGTGAAGGTATAAGCCAGAGAACAATGCCCCCAGAAATGCGGCATATGCCGCGATTGTATGAATCCAGGAAATCCATGTGCCGGAGATTGCTACCACGACCTCGCCGTCCTTGTGTCTTGGAGCCATGCTGTAACAATTTAGCACAATTGGAAGAAATACCAAACTGCACCCGAGAAAGATATTGAAATAAGAATTATAACGAGCGTGATGATCTTGCCGGAGCTGTTTAAGGGAACTTTCAGGGCATCCATTAGACACCTTGCCTCAGGACCTCAGACGTGTGGGGCTAAGCCCCTATCGGATTAGCGCTTTGCTTACTACCGAAGCTGTGATTCCACTGATGACTGAGCTCGCGAAGTAAGCGTAGCTAACCCGAAGGGGCTTAGCCGTGCACATCTGAGGTCCTGAGGCAAGGTACGGACCATACCAGAAATTTACTATCGAGGAAGCGATACTATAAGGTAACCCGCTCGGTCTGCTACAGCGTGGACAAGGAAAAAATTTATATGGCAGGCGCAAGTGATAAAGCCCGTTTCTATTTGGAACAGGCTGTTCCAGAGCTACAGGACCTTCTGCGTAAGAAGATATTTTCAGAAGTACGTTCTTCCAGGCCCCGCGCTCTTGTCTGATCTAATTCTCCGGACAGAAAGAAATCACTTCAATTGCGAAGAAAAGGTCGGACTTTGAGCATAAGCTCAATGCCCGAGGCTCACAGCCCACCGACTACGCTCGCTATGCGGAGTATGAAATAAACCTCGAGTTTCTGCGACGGAAGCGGGTACATCGAATGGGCGTCAAAACCAACAGCCATGCGGGGCAGCGGCGAATATTCTTCGTTCTTGATCGTGCAACTAGGAAATTTCATGGGGATCTTGGGCTTTGGATGCAATATCTTGGGTTTGCGAGACAGCAAAGGGCCAGCAAGAAGGTGTCCCAGATTCTGACGAGTGTACTTCGACTACATCCTACGAGGCCTGAATTATGGATTTATGCAGCGAGTTATGCCATGGACGAGCGAGGGGATCTGACTGAGGCTAGAAGCTACATGCAGAGAGGTCTCAGATTTTGCAAACATTCGAAGAACCTGTGGATCGAATATGCGAAACTGGAGATGATCTATATGGCTAAAATAGCAGGCCGGCGGCAGATACTGGGTCTCGATGAAGAATTCTCAGGCATAAAATCTACGCCGAAAATTGATTTCATGCATGCAAATATTGTACCCCTCCCTGCATTGACTGCCACAGACATGGATCCCACTCAGCGACCCCAGGATGTTGTTGATCAGGACGCATTGCAGAAGCTTAGCGCAACCCCAGCCCTATCAGGCGCTATACCAATAGCAATTTTCGACGCAGCAATAAAGCAATTCGAGGGAGATGCTAGTATTGGCGAAGAGATTTTCGATATGTTTGCTGAGTTCCAAGGCATACCTTGCGTGCACAAGGTACGGCACCATATAGTCGATGTCCTACTTGCCAAAGCACCATTAGATCCTGTCGCTCTGACCTGCTTCATCCGCGAACCGGTGATCGGCATTGAGGTGTTGTCAGTTGCTTTTCCTGGGGCGTTGAGCACTGCCTTGGATCGTCTAAGAACAACTTTGCAAGAAACTCTACCCTTCTCTGGTTCGTCAATAACAACCCGATCTCGGATTGTCTTGAGTAGTCGCATCGTGGACTGGATCCTACCCTTTCTTGACGTACAAGATCTGGATCAAGACATCCGGAAAGTTCTGATGGCCACGCTGAAGAAGCTGTTAGGCCAATACGGAGCCTCTCTTCACCAGATCCCTGAAAGCAACGATAACGAGATTGCGAAGCTCGCTTCCAAGCTTCTCGAGAAGGGCCTCAAGGATCTCGCAAAGCCATTACTGACATTTGGCTTGCAACCGTCACCCAGCGGTCCGCGTCCACTGAGTCTCCAAAAGTGAGACATCTAATAAAACCAGTAGCCTCAGTACGATGAAGGGCAACTACTTTTTCGGGCAGCTTTTTTACTGCTGTGGCTCTTCTTGAGCCTCAGCCGAGCCTCATTTCCCGCTTTTTGCCTACAAGTAGAATTAATGAGGTGTCTTGCAATAGAAACCCGCCAAAGCCAAAAGGTCAGCGTACAAATTCTTCGCCTTTTGTACCTGTTCAGGTGAAGGCTCTCCTCTAACACTCTTCTTGCCAGCAGCTGTTATGAGGTCTCGTAATTTCCTGAAGGCTTCTTCCACATTATCACCCTGCTTCCGACTGCCATCAGCTTGGATGACTAGAGCATTTGATCTTTCAGCATGAAATCGTGATTCTTTGATTTGCTGATGGAGTATATTGGGGACCAGGGGGAGTAGATCCTTCATAGGGAGGCGAACTGTAGCTTTTGAGTTCACCCTTTCGAGCATGAGCGCAATCCAGACATACATAGAGCCTACGAAGTGGTTCGAGTCTTACTTATTCACGTTCTGTCCCCCAGGTCCAGATGACCGACTAAACGTGATACCACATAGCTTACGTGGTATCGTATGAATACTAAACTTGCTTAACCATGTTCTTGCAGCTGCGTGTTCTTCTTCGGAGGCCCCGTCTGGTACACGAGCCTGAGAGGACAAGCTCTTAAACTGCTGCGCGAATTTGTATCTAGTTCTTGTCAAAGGATGAAAACTTCTCGTTAAACCTCTTATCATATCTAGGGAGTTCTCGATAACTGCAGTCGAATTAGAGATCACAATTAAACACTGGCTGGAGTTTGGACGTTCGTTTGCACGTGACCTAAAACACTACCTACTACTAGATACCTCGTCCAAGAAAGGCTTAGCTCCATTCTATCTACAATACCTAGCTCCATAACATTTTCATCACTCTCAACCCACCATTCATCCACAACTACAACACTCAAAGATCCCTGGTGCTAGACATCAGCACCATGCCCAGTGAAAGCTGTTAACCCGAATACTTATTGAACTCTCAACATGCAACTGCAAACCATGCTCACTGTTTGCCCAAACGACTTCTGACCTTCATATCTCCTTACACTTGCTGTAATCACCCTTTCAGCCATAATACTACCTGGTACTATGACTTCTAATCCTCCGTACCACCCTGAGGCAACACACTTTAATGGCAAGACGTTAAGCCCAGCAAGCCCTGTCCCACTTCACATTCCTGAGCCTTCAAATATTCCTGTCCTTCAAAATCAAATTGATCCGATCTTTAACCTTATGTCTACGCATGTGGGGCAGCCTTCGGCTTCCAGGAATGAGATGACAGAGTATAGCACTGCCCACGATCAAGCTCCGAGCGCAACCTTCCCTGCTACAAGCTGGATCGAAGCTGATAACAAATTGGGCAACGATGCTGATATGCGAGACGACCGTGAGTCCGAGGACGGAGGAAACAATGATTACGAGATGATGGATGAGGATAATTACGAGGATTTAGAGGAGAAGCGCGGTTCTAATACCTTGCACAATCATTCGTCATCCTCTGCCGTCCATCCATCCACGTCTGTCGCTGCCAATGAGATTCCTCCTGCACATTCGCAGACTCAATCTGCGCCATCAACTTCTGACTACAGTCAGAAGGTCCCTGAAGATTTTCTCCAGTACATAACTCCCCATCAGCCTTCCCAAGATGCTCCTGAACCCCGGAGCCCAAGTACGACAACGCTTGAAAATACGGAAAAGAGGGATTTCTACATGCAGGAAAGCGACACGGATGTAATAAACGGGGATGTGAATTACGACGCTCTGTTGGATAATTTATCTCCCTCTACTGCAACTGCTCCCCCAGCAGAATCTATTATTCCCATCACAACAGCTGCTCTAACAGATGCATCCAATGCGGCCAAGCCGAGTAGCGTCGAAACCCCCATCGCAGCAATCCCCCTTCCTGCTGGACTCCCTCCTCGCCCACCGCCACAAGAAAAACCTGCAATCCATCCCAATTACACCCCTGGAGAAGACATTCGTTCTTATCATTATCCACAGACTCAAAGCTCTACCGCCCATAAACCATACACTTCCCAGTCAAGTAATTCATACCGACCTGCTCAAAACATTCCCCATCCCGCTTCAGGTGCCGCTGTTGGTGCCAACGGTCTACCTCCGCCACCCCTTGCGACTTTCCAACAATCCTCATCCAAGGACATTCAATTACAGCGTAGCCCTCTTACCCCCCAAAATCGGAATCGAGATGGGCACGGGAAGCAAGGTGAGAATCTTGCTTTGGCAGCTGATCGAGAGGAGGATGAAGTACCATGGACACCAGAGGTTGAGAAGAGGTACGCGGAATTTCTGGTCGACGAGGCGGTATACGTGACCGAGGGATTGTGGGATAGATTCCCGCCAGGCTCTAGGCTTTTTGTTGGTAAGTCCGCCCTCGTCGATGCTTCATTCTTTGGTGTCAACGCTGAAACAAAATGTAGGGAATCTATTCTCTGAAAAAGCGACCAAGCGTGATCTTTTCTATGTTTTCCATAGGTACGGCAGACTTGCCCAGATTTCGATCAAGAATGCCTATGGCTTTATCCAGTACCTTGACTCACATTCCTGCCAACGCGCACTTCAATCTGAGCAAGGAATGGCTATTAGGGGCCGAAAGATGCGTAAGACCATCGTAACGGAAGGACCGTTGCAAAAAGCTGACAGCTGCGCAGATCTAGAAATATCTAAGCCACAGAAGAATGCTCGCAATGCCAGCGCAACAGCTGCTGGTGATAGCCTACGAGCAGGACACGGTCGAAGATCTCGCTCCCCAGACTATGGTCGGGGACACCAACCACGCGGAGGCGGACAACGGGCCGATCGAATTGATAGAGGTGTTGTCCCCGGCAACTTCAGGGACGACGTTAGGCATCGAGATGCCTACCGCCCAGTCCGATCTCCTTCGCCCAGAGGCTTCCGTGGCCGAGATGAATACCGTGGAGGCCGAGACAGAAGTCCCGATCGCTACTTTCCGGGCCGCCGAAGTCGGTCAAGGTCACCTTACGGTAGGAATGGGCGATACAGAAGCCGTAGCCCTATGGGTCGGGAGGAAGATAATGATGCATACCTACCAATACCGCGGCGAGATGCTAGGGACGTGCCAGAGGTCCAAATGATCCTTGTCGATGAAGTGGATAGGTCTGGCAGCACAATTATTCTTGCTATGGCCTTCAGCTAATTAGTATGCAGAACTTTTGTCGCTTACATAGAGAAGTCATTTCGTGACCGTGGCCTTCGTTGTGGTATCCTCCAATTGCCTCGTGGGGTGCCACTCGACGCTGTGGTCAAGAGACAAATACTTGAAGGGGTGCAGGCCGTTGTGAAGATATTCCGTCAATCTCAAGTTACGGGCAAGATACCTCTTCAAGTCTTCGATCGTAGGGGGGGAATAGACAATGTCCTCTTCGAAGAGTATGACCAGCTCGATGCGAATATAGCCGCAGAACTTGTCTTCAGAGCAAAGTCCACGCATTTCGCACCAGGCCCTCCACGGTATCCTCAAGCTCCTACATATGGTGCTGCTCAGTACGCTCAACCCGCCCTTCAACAGATACCGCCACAGCAGGCACAACCTGCCGGCGGTCCTCCAAAACTTGCAAATCTCATTACCTCCATGGACGGCCCTGCCCTTCAGAAACTCCTCTCTACAATGCAGCAGAACCCCCAGACCCCACATACCCCACAATCATCCCAACCCCCTCTAACCCCAGATCTCGCTTCTCTCCTCGGTAACGTTGGGCGCCAAGAGCTACCGCCCCAGCAGCAGGGCTATCCGTATCCTCAGCAAAACCAACATCCGCAGCAGCAGCAGCAAAATGCATATGGTGCTGCTGCGCCTCCTAACCAAGCTTTTGCACAAAATCCGGCTTTCGCTTCAATACTCGCTAATGCTGGGAACAGACAGGCTCAGCAGCAGGGTCTGGGACAGCATACACAGGCTGGGCAGCAGCAGAATGTGCAGAATATCATGGAACAGTTGGCGAAATGGAAGCAGTGAATCCGGCCGAAATTTGAGATGATAGAGATGCATATGTTGGCTTCTTATGCTCACGCTTTGATCAGAATTAGGATAGTGGCTACTGCTTGCATTTGCTGGCGATTGAGATCTTAGGTGACGGTCCGTAAAAGCAGATCTATGCTGCAAGCTTCTAGACTGTGGAGGATGAGCAAAAATTTGGCTTGTAGCATGGAGGTTTGCACTATTGCAACCTCCCCTATTTACATAGCCAATACAAGCTCTCGAAAAGTCATCTGTAAGTGCTATCCATGATCAGGATCATGTGAGTTGAATTGGAAACTCTTTGAGCTTCTCTAGATATTCTACAGCTAGAGTACACCGTTATACAGATATGGATGAGGTGAATCTAGCTTCCCTCAGCCCGTCGGTTGTTTCCATAACCTGAAGATGCAGCGCTTTGCCAAACCTTACAAACCCGAATACCAACCACCAGTCTCACTTCTCATCCTTCCACACATTCGGCCTCACCAGCAACATCTCACTCAAGTTCCCTTTCTTATTTCCCACCCACCTCTCCACCGACTCCCTCACCTCCTCATCCGACCTCCCCAGAATGTCCAAACCCCTCTCCTCGGCCGCGATTCTCACCTCCTCCATCTCCAACCCTTCAACCCCTCCATCCCTCCGAATACCAAGATCATCCGCCTCGAGTTCCTCGATCCTTTTCTCTACCCTTCGGCGGATTACAGGCATGACATGGAAGCCTGTGCGATCCCACCAGGAAGGGTAGAGCCCAAGGCTTTGACCGATATGCAAGGCGGCAGCTTTTTTGGCCTCCTGGCTCATCCCAGTTGGCGCATTGGGAAGGACCTCGACGCTGCCACTTCGGAAAGCCTGGCGCCGGCGCTCCTCCAATTTTTCTCGAGCTCCCTGCACCTGTTTCGGTACCCAGCATGTTCTTGGCACCACGCCGCTCATAAACACCACCACCAACGGTGTAAATTCCCCGCAGACAAGAAACACCAGCATAAAAGGCGGGATGCGCGCGACATCTCGCTTAGTACGGCGGAGTAATTGGAATTCTGCGCGGGAGAGCAGACCGTTTTTCAGGCCTTGGGCAGGAGTTGCAGAATCGCCTTGCGCTGAGGCTAGACGGTCGTAGAGGGGTTGGGAGAGTTTCCAATTAGTGAAGACAGCCCAGAGACCGGATTTGTAGAAGCCGAGGTAGGCTCTGCCGAGGCGGAAGTAGTAGGATATGGCGGATTGGGAAGGTTCCCGGGTGGGGAGGTCGAGCGGTGGTGGAAGTGTAGATGCCGGCGGGTTGAGTTTGGGGGAGGGTGCGGAGACACGGGGTAGAGTAGGGGCGCTGGGTACGCTCGGATTAGTTGGAGAAGGTGATTTCGGTGGTACGGTTGGTGCGGAGGATTTGGGTTGCTTGTATGGTAATGGGGGAGATGTTTTCGTGGTATAGCGGTATGCAGACTGAGCGGACAGAGGAAGGTAAAGACATTGTAAGCGCGGTGGTGAATATATGCGCAACTGAGAGCGACATATTAAACCACCTGAAGTGCGCGCAAGGGGATACATTACATCGAAATGCAATTTTTGTAGTGATATCAGTCGGTCACTGCTAGATATTTTTTGGTTGACGCTTGGATCATCTTGCAGGCGGCTCGGTCCGGATTTCCAACGAAACCCAAGCACAGATTTGATACAACGACCAATTATGTACATTAGAGGGATATAGGGGCTTCAGGAGATGTCTGGAAAGCTGGAGAGGTATGCAAGCTCAGAGAAGAAACTCCTGGCTTGGTCCAGTATTCCAGGACTCCCTACTAACAGTGACTAGCAAAGATGCCGCGACAAATCCTCGAGGCATACCCGTTGCGCCATTCGTGGACAAGGTTGAGGATTATGTCTCATCAAGAGCAGAGGTAGATGGTACGATGAAGAGCTTCCAGGAGATGATATCGTATGACTAGATCCCTATTGGCTACTTCACACAAGGCTGATTTGTGGTTCCGTGAATAGGAAGTACCAATTCATGGAAGCCAATACGCAAAGGCGAGGACAAGGGCTGAAAGAGAAAATACCCGACATACAGAAGACTCTCGATACTGTTCGATTTCTCAAGACGCGGAAGGTCAGTCTTCTCCCGCAGTCTGGCATGTCAACTGTTCACTGAAGCAGCCGGTGGTTTAGCCAGATTCTGAACCTATCGAAGCTACGTTTGAACTAAATGATACCCTCTACGCGAAAGCATTGGTGCCACCCACGAACGAAGTATATCTATGGTTAGGGGCCAATGTAATGCTTTCATATCCTATTACAGAGGCAGAAACACTACTTCAATCAAAACTGGAGGCTGCTCAGCAGACATTAGCAAACTGTGAAGAGGATCTGGACTTCCTGAGAGAGCAAATAACGGTAAAGACCTGAGGTCCATGGTTCTCGTGTTGCGTTGGAACTAATAGTGGTTCCAGACACTTGAGGTTGCGACGGCGAGAGTCTACAACTGGGATGTGACTATGAAGCGGAAAGAGAAGGCCGAAAACGGTGATGATGGAGACGGAGAGAAGAAGAAGATCTTGCCAAACGGCTGATAGCGAGTGTTTTGATCCGTTTATAAGCTAGATATGCCATGGAGTTCTCATCATATTTCCTCATCTCAGTCTTACCTTACCCGTAGTTCTTGCTTTCAGGAAGCTCCAGACTTCAAGAATTTACCCGATGAAAGCAAGGGCATTAGGTAGGCTCTGGAACTTTGGCAGAGCTCAGAGTAGCTGCTAGAATGAAGATGGGTTGTTGTGATATACCTAATGGTGTTTCATCCTTCATGTGAGAAGAGAGAAGTGAGAGAAGTGAGAAAAATTATCCCCGCATAAAATGGCATCATAGTTATCGAGATGCGAGCGGCTTAGCGTCCTCGCTTAGAAATAACCGATCTCCCGCTAGAGATCATCCCTGTCATGGCAGGAGAGGTTAAATACGGCTTGTCCGCCCTCGGCCAAAGTATTCTATTCGCGATTCCATTTCGAGAAATATCGAGCTTGCACGGGAGAGCTATAGAGAAGTCAACAAAAGCCATTGGCCGTCAGCATCAACGATAAACAACGGTTTCCAAGTGGCCTTCCATTCTGAACCGAGCACAGTAGCTTCTCAACCCTCTATCCAAGAGCGCAGCATCCTAAACCGTTCGGCGCAAGCACACGACCGACCCCACATTTCAACGCTTGCAAACCAGAATTTTGGAACCAATACCAACGTCGATGACAGAGTTCTAGCTAGCTTAAAGCAGAGCCGCAATCAATGCTGCTGCGACTTCCAAACAGCCTTCATTATCCCATTACCGTTACAGAGCTGTTGAAGCAACCAAACGACAATGTCGAGAGGTTTGCACCGCTATTCTTATACTCCTATAAGACTACGGTGACAGAAGGTGACAATTTGGGCAATGAGTATCAGGTCGAGAAGCTGTTCCCGACGAAGTTCGAGTCCAATGTCGAGGGTATACTGAAGCAATGGAAGATCAAAGCGGGCACCGTCATCGAGCATCCAGGGTAAAGTCGTTGAGCTTCTTCTATACGGCCCGTTTGAACTCTACTGACCCTACAATAGTGTAGCTATAGCGGAGATAGATGAGCCATGTGCGCATGGCGTACAATTTGGCGGGATGTGTGTCAGTTGTGGCAAGGACATGACTGAGTGCGCCGTTTCCATTCTTTCTCTAATATCCATGCTAATCCGTGCTTATGCAGGTCGACCTATGTTACAGAACAAGTAGACGCTACTCGTGCGACGATCAACATGGTGCACGACAACGTATCCCTTACCGTCAGCCAAGACGAAGCCTCCAAAGTCGAAGATGAAGCCAAGAGACGATTGCTGGCCTTGAAAAAGCTATCGCTCGTGGTTGATTTGGATCAGACAATCATACATGCTACGGTAGATCCCACAGTGGCTGAGTGGCAGAAAGACGAAAGCAATCCTAACCATAGTGCTGTAAAAGACGTCCGTGCGTTTCAGCTTGTGGACGATGGACCTGGTGCAAGAGGGTGTTGGTACTACATCAAGCTTCGACCAGGATTGAAAGACTTCCTCGAGAACATTTCTAAAATCTACGAATTACACATATACACAATGGGAACAAGAGCATACGCACAAAACATTGCTAACATCATTGATCCAGACCGTAAGATATTCGGGGATCGAATATTGAGCCGCGACGAGAGTGGTAGCTTGGTGGCCAAAAACCTACAGCGACTATTCCCGGTAGATACGAAGATGGTAGTTATTATCGACGACCGCGGCGATGTCTGGAAATGGAACGATAACCTCATAAAGGTGACGCCATATGATTTCTTTGTTGGTATTGGTGATATCAACTCGAGCTTTTTGCCCAAAAAGCCTGCAGCGATACCGTCCCCCAAAGCGGCGGCAATCACACCTCCTGACCCGAATCGGGAAACTCCCGAAGACGCAACAGCCCAAGACTCAGGGCCAACAACCAATGGTAGTGGAAGTAGCCAGCCAGAACAACCCTCTTCTTCGGCAAGCACGAGCGCTTCTACAGGCAACGATGTTTCCACCCTAGAACAACTCGTATCTATGGGAGGCGGCGATGACCCTACAATACTACAAGCACAGGCTAGCCGTCAAGATGAAACTTTAGCGGCCCAACTTCAAGACCGACCATTACTCCAAAAGCAAAAGCAACTAGAGGCAGAAGATGCCGCAGCTACTGAATCTTCGTCTGCACAGGAAGATACTGAAGGCAGCCCTACCGAGCAATCAGATGATCACAACGATCTTGACAAACCTCGACATAATCTCCTTCAAGATTCCGATCGTGAGCTCTACCATCTTGAAGTATCCCTTCGCAGAGTTCATGCGGAGTTCTTTGCGACGCATGCCCGTCCATTAGCTACCGCACAGGGCGGCCGCATCGCCGAACTCCGCGGTTCTCAGAAACACAAGAGATCTCTGAATGATAATTCAGATCTGGCAATGGTTCCGGATGTTAAAATCTTGATGCCCCGGATCAAACGTTCTGTCCTCGATGGCGTTGTGATTGTTCTCTCTGGTGTCGTCCCTCTAGGAATGGATATCCAAAGTAGCGACATAGCTCTATGGGCAAAGAGCTTTGGCGCTCAAATTGATGAAGATATTGGGAAGAGGACCACTCATCTCATCGCAGCAAGAAACCGAACTGCTAAAGTAAGGCAGGCAGCGAAGAGGGGTAAGGGAAGGATCAAGGTGGTATGGCCGCAATGGTTGATGGATTCAATATCCCGATGGGAAAGGTTGAATGAACTGCCCTATCTAATCAATATCGACGAGGGTGATGCTGGAACTGGGAAGGGGGGAATGGCCGAAGAGGATGAAGTTCTGAGTGAGAGCGAGGCCATAGCAAGTGGAACTGAGAGTGATGAGGAAAATCCGTTGACTTCAGGACGTGACGAGAAAGCTAAACCATCGCTAAGCATTAACGTTGGTGAGGATGAAGAAACTGACATCGAAGGCCTGATACCGGATGACTTGGAAGACGACAAAAGTCCGGTTGGCGGTACTGAAGGGGACTGGAAACAAATGCACGATGAGCTCGCAGAGTTCTTAGGCAGCGATGCAGAAGAGAGCGACAACGACAGCGTGGCGAGCAATGAGAGTGGCATGAGCTCAACAAGTTCAAAAAGCTTCAGTGGTAAGGGAAAGAAAAGACCTCGTTCGGAGAATGGTGAGGAAGCGGAAACCGGATTGCCGCAGAGCAGGAAGAAACAAGCGATTGGGAGGGCGACAAGTCTGAGTCAAACAGTATTCACGAGTTCTAGTGACTCAAGCCTGCCCACACCTGATATTACGGCAAGTGAGGAAGGCGATAAGTATGATGAAGATGGACC
>JAABUS010003065.1_pt1 | contig 28625 bp, 28 predicted proteins | sample 5560161 | NCBI WGS metagenome assembly JAABUS01 (sample SAMN10711885, study PRJNA513376) | rock metagenome | isolation source: Antarctica rocks | place: Antarctica: Victoria Land, Trio Nunatak nord | collected 2016-01-04
CTCTACCAACACTGCGGCGACATCCCGCCAGCCGAACTCGAGGCTGCGTACTACCGTCACGAAGAAGCTCGGCAAACCGCCGAGTTCTCAAACAAGTAAGTCTCCGGACACGCCGTCAGGATTCAGGCCCTGCTGGTGCGGGTCACCATGCTGATGCGCCCCGTCAGCGCGAGTGGGCTCGCAACCACTACAACTGGACGAGTGTCGTGCTTGTCTGGCGGCTGGCAGATGATCGTCTGAATCCGGTAGACCTCGCCCATGAGGGAAAGAAACGGCACATCTTGCGGATCTGGCCTCAGCACGTCGCCGCCCATGCGCTCAAGACCGAATCCTCGAGCGCATGACTGAACTGGCGGCGAAGATGCACGGCAGCGTCGCTCCCTCCGGTTCGGCCATGGCGCAGCCAGAGACATTTGTCCCCGTGCACGTACGTTGCACCGCGACTCAGTGTCCGGTTCCCCTGAGAATCTCGCGACCCGAACTGCCGAGTTACCTGAAGATATTGGGACGATCGGCTCGCGGCGATCAACCCCCGTGATCACTGAAGCCAACCGATTTGAGCCCGATCCCGCGCGTTGCATCGGTCTAACCCGATCCAGCCCTGCCTCCTCCACGTGGGCATCTTCTTGTAACGGCCCCCGCGCTGACGCGCATGCTGCATGTCACCGACCGGCGCCGGCCCGTGTTCAACGTCGCGGCCAGGACCGCCGGAAGTACGCGGCGCGTGGATCCGGTTCCTTCGGCCTACTCATCGTCGCGAAATCAGAGCAGCCTACGACCCACCGGAACGCCTCCGGCGGCAAACACCGCCACACCATCAGCGTCGCGTTTCCAGTACGGGTCGTCGACACCCGGCCCGCCGACGCGCTCGATCTCCTTCAGCGTGTACGGAGCCAACGACGCGAACGGATTGTTGACCACCCAGGACCGGATCTGCTCGTTCAGCATGGGCCACCACACCTCGATCGCCTCCGCCACCCTCATTCCCCTTCTTCCGTCTAGGTGGGGAAGGTACGCGCTGGCCGGCACCGGGTTACGGGACGCGGTCTCGTGTATGAGGAACCAAGACCGAGCGAAACCGCCGCACGATCGTCCCGCCGGTTCAGTTGGTGCAGGCCCTGCGCGTCACCGGACCGGCCAGCTCGCCGAAAGGATCGGGCCGGCCCCGCGTGGCGGGACGGGGACCTCGTGTTCGCTCAGGTCGACGGCCCGACGATCGACGAGGCATCGACTACGACGCGTAGTACCGGCTGCTCAAGACGCCCCGGAGTTCGCGCCATGAGGTTGCACGACGCTCGCCGCACTGCCGCGACGCTATAGCTGGTCGAAGGTGGCCATCCCGCGTCGTGATGGTGCTGCTCGGCCACACTCAGATGCGGACCACGGTCGACGTCTACTTCCATGTGATACCCGCCTTGGCTCGCGAAGCGGCGAAGCGACTGTGCTGTTCGCGGAGCTGCCTGACACGACCCGCTCAGCCGCACTCTGATGCAGTAGCCGGGGAGATGATGCTGGCATGGACGTTGGTGAAACCTGGGCCTACCGGGCACACAGCCACGACCCGCTGGTCGAGGTGCAGGTGCTGCGGATCGGGACCAACCGACCACCGCGCGTCTTCGTCCGGTTCGTCGACGACAGCTTCGAGGGCCGGGAAGAGTGGGTTCCCCCGGCCCGGCTGAAAGTCCTCTGGGCGGCCGTCGAGGAGTTCCGTGCTCGTGAGCAGCGTTGGGAGGCCGTCTGTGAGGGCAACCCGGGCCGCGATTCCGCGGAGCACCTCGCTGCCGGTTCGGTGTTCCAGCACGTGATTCCCGACGAGGTCGCCAGCATCGGGTACAACCAAGACGCCGGTGTCACCTCGATCCACGACGCGGACCGCCTCGCCCGGCTCCTCGGCGTCGACGTGGAGGAGCTTCGGTCAAGCCCCCTTTCGTTCGTCGAGGACGGGACGCTCGTCGTGCCCTGGTCGACCACCGAGATGATCGTGCGGACCGCCGCGCGCCGCGACCCGGAACCGATCCTGCGGCATGTCGACGCCGAGGAAGCCGAGTACCGGCAGAAGACCCTCTACGGGGAGGAGTACCCCCCCTCACGCCGTGACCCGGCTCGTCACATCGAGGCGGACTGGTTCATACAGCAACTCGACGCGCCCTACCACCGCCCCTGTTGGGAGCTGCTCAGAGAGTGGTGCGGCCAGGAAGCTGGAGAGCGGTACGACGAGCTGGCCGAGTTGCGTGTCGAGGTCGTACGGATCGGCAGGCTCACCGAGCAGGCGATCGCCGCGCTACGGGATGCCGGACGAGGGCGGGACGCGGATCGACTTGAGCGCGAGCTCGGAACACCGGTCCAGGATCTTCGATAGCCCCGCCGACCACGATCGGCCTGGACTCCAGGCGGACGACAACCAGATGTCGAGACAGCCGAATGCGGGCCTCAATCTTCGGCTCGATAGAAGAACCCATGTCGGTCCGATACCAATCACTCACGCCCCGCCAACTGGTGGTGCTGCAGTGGATCGCCGAGGGCTGCCCAGACGGGACGTGGCCAGACGACTCGCACAAGATCTCGGCCCGGGCACTGGAGACCCGCAACCTCGCCACCGTCAGTCGCCGAGGCGGCCGGTGGCACGCCACGATCAAGTCGGACGGCACCTACTACCTCACTCACGGCCAGTACCCCAAGGAGCCTCCGCCTACGCATGACCGCACAGAGTCCCCAGCATCGATCGTGGGAAGCCGTGACGAGATCGACGTCGACGACCTGATCGCGAGGCTGCGAACCGGTAGCCCCATCAGAGTCGAGGCGCCCACGCCCGGGGTGCGAGCCGCATACCGGCGCGCGATCAGCGCCGCCATCACCGGCGGGAAGGTCCCCACCGGCCTAACCCTTCTGCACACCGGCCGCGACCACGGCAACCTCGTCATCAGCCTCATCGAGGCGCAGCCGCCCACCCCGAAGCCTGCGCCCATCCCGATCCCGAACACCCACGACCCAGACCAGCCAGCCATCCGCCACCTGCTCGAGAACGGCTCCCACTGGGCTGTCTCGCCCGACGCGCGACCGCGCGCATTCACGCTCATCCAGGCGCTGGCCGACGAAGCCACGCGCCGAGGACACCAGGTCAGCGAGCGACACGCCGAGACGTCGACGTTCCGTATCGACATCGGTGAGGACTCGTACCCGTTCCTGCTCACCGAGGAACACGACAAAGGCGACCAGATCCCGCAGGAACAGCTCGACGCAGCGAAGTACTCGTGGCAGCGCGTCAGCCTGCGGCCCGCGATGATCCCCTCTGGCCGCCTAACGCTTCAGCTCCAGCACGGCTCGCGACATCCCCACTGGGCCGACCGGCAACGCTGGCGACTGGACGAAAAGCTCGCCGCAGTGATGGAGCAGATCGAGCAGCACGCCGCCGGGGCACGCCAACAGCGCGAGGACGCCGCGGCTGAACGCGCCCGCCACCGACAGCTGTGGGAGCAGGCAGTCCCGCGGGCTCAGGAACGTTACGTCTACGACCTCAACGCCGAGCGGCTTCTTGCGCAGGCGCACGCCTCGGCGCAGGCCGAGGAGGTACTCACCTACTGCCAGCGCCTCGCCAATCTCGCAGCGGCCGAGCCTGACCCTGAGGACCGTCACGCGATTGAGAAGTGGGCCGCCTGGGGCCGAGCGCACGCTAAGGCTATTGACCCGTTGAGCCATATCGTGGACTTGCGATACGTCGAGCCAGTCGAAGCCAAGGCCGAAGACCTTGACCGGTACATGCCGCAGGGAATGACCGTCCGGTGCCCGCCCGATCGCGGCGGTCAATAGCCGTGCTCGGACGGCGCATGGACGTCGCTACGGTGTTGCTCGCGGCCAAGGTGTCGCACGATTGCACTGTTCGCCAAGCCATGTTGACCTTGCTCCGCGCTGAGACCAGTAACTGTTCATGTTGCCTAGCCAAAGTCCGTAGGCGAGGCTCTCACTGCGCTGTATTTGCTGCCGCCACGCGGTATTCCCACGGAGCCTCGTCCAGGACTCGGGCGCAAAGCTATAGAGAGCGAGCTCAGCGAGCAGCACGATATCCATGGCTGGCATCGGCCAGCGTGGTTGGTCGAGCCACTCCAGCTCGGGCCGAGGCCCGAGCGATGGAAGCCCGCCAAGCTGCAAATGACCAACCGGTCCCGCTTGGCCCTGGTTCGCGACATCGGTGTGTTGTCGAGTGAGGATTTCACCGCCGGGATCGATGACGGTCATGGACATGCTTCCAGCGTTGAGGACAGCCTGACCGGCTGCTGCTCTCGGGGCGTGCCGATGGTCCTGCCAGCCCTCTAGTAAGACGACGACGTCGCGACCTGAGACCGTGCCGCGCAAACGAACGTTAGGCCTGAGACTGAGCTGCCAACCCTTACACGTCCTGGCCGTACCACGCCCGCCCCGACAGGGCGGGCACCGTGCGACGATGGCGCTCGCAACACTGTCAGGACGAGGACCATTTTCAAGCACCCCTGCATCATCGAGCGTACCGACGACAGTGTTGCAGGCGTCTATGGCATCGCGGCAGATCCATGGCTCATCGGGATCGAACGGCACGATCATTACCAGCTTTCGCCGGCACGCAGCCGTTCGACGATGCGCCGGGCCGCAGAAGGAAAACGCTCGTCATCCGCGGCCCCATCCTCGATACATGCGAAACAAACAGCGCGAGGATCACTCCATGCAGGACGCAGTAGTTCGGATGCGACGACGTAGTGGCGATCGTCGACACCTCGTCGGCACAAGGCGCAAGCCTGGGTTGAGGGTTGCTCCTCGCAGACTCGGCATCGCTGCGGCTCGGCCGACGCGAGGGCCGTTGCAAAGGCCGTGCCTTCTGGCCGGGTTTCGTCGATCGTTGCGGTCCGGCGCGCGGCCTCTGCCGCGTCCAACCGAGCCCGCCAGATTCTGGGCCGAAGTAGTGCGAAAGGCCCGGTGTAGCGCAGCCGTGGCGCAGCCTCCAGCACGTTTGCGAGAGCGTGAGGTTGAATCGCCAAGCGCGCCGCAGCATCGGCAAATGGCAACAGCGGTCCCGGCCGTTCTGCAAGCAGGCCTTTGAGTACGGCTGTAACAAGGTCCGAAAATCCTCCCGGTGGCGCATCCGGCCAATCCGCGGCGAAGGCCGCAGCTTCTGTTTCATCAAGTCCGATGCTTGCAGCGACATGCAGCCAGTCAAGCGATCCGGCGGACGCGAAATGATCGAGCTGCTGAAAACCGACGGCAAGGTCGCCTATCGCGATTGCGTAATTGCGACGACTTACCTGCGTGTCAAGCTCTGATTTGAGCACCGTCAGGTCGAACAACGGTCCGATTGCGGGGTTCACCTCGACCCATTGTCGTAGATTCGCCTCAGTCGTCAGCAGTACGAGCGGCAGTTGCGGTCTGTGCTCCTTAAGCTCGGCAGCAAGCGCGCCGGCACGATGGGAGAACGGCTCACCGTTATCGGGACGTTGATCGTCAAGGCGGTAGTCGAGCAGTACGACGTCAGCAACGCCTTCCTCCACCAACGTCAGGATTTCAGCGCGCAGCTGATCGAGCGTTCCTCTCGGGACAAGCGACCGGCAGGCGAGTCCATCGTCGCTGAGACGCTCGGCAATAATCCGGTCCTGGGGATTGTCATCAACGAGAACCGCTGCAATTCCGATCGCCGGCCGAAGCGCAGTGCCGTCCGCCCGGACGCCGTCGACGGCGATCTCCGGCGAACTGGGGACGGTTGAAGCGGTACTGCCCTGCGCTCCGCTGTCGGGAGGGATGCTGCTCATCCGTGCTCCCGCGGCCGATCTTGGCCAAACTGCGACTTGGCCCTAGGTAGCACTATCTGGATGTTAGTGCTCATGTCCGCATCGGTAGACCCAACCGAAGCCTCACCGCCGTAGGACTCGACCAAATCATGCACGACGGCTAGACCCAAGCCGGTGCCCGTACCGAGCTCGGGACTTGTGCCCGTGCTGCTCGTAACGAAGGGCTCGAAGATGTGCTCAGACAGTGAGGGGGCGATGCCTGTCCCGCTGTCCTGAAAGCTCAGAATGACACCGCTCTCGTCGGCGGTCGGCGAGGCGCTGATACGGATTCGCCGCTCCGTGATCCCATCTCGGTCGAGAGCCTTGACGGCATTGGATAAGAGATTGAATAGAAGTGCCTCGAACTCACTACGAGCCATGGGAATGGTGCGGAGCGAGCGGGGATTGACAGTGGCTTCGGCGGCGATACTGCGTTGGCTTAGAAGGCCTTCAAACGCGGCGAGAAACTCAGTGACGAGTCGATGGACGGGTTGCTCGCGCCGATCGCGCCGACGCAACGCCGAGGTATAACCAGCGATGTAATCGGACAGTTCACGTAGCTGCGACAGGGTGCCTGTGAGGCGGTCAAGTGCCGCACGCTGAAATTTGCCTCGCTCGGCGACCGATCCTGGGCCGGGCTCGATGCTGCGTCGGACGTCGTCGGCGGCGGCGCGCGATCGATGGAGCGCCCCGCTCACTTCATGGCTGAAGACACTGCTGGCGGTGCCGAGACTAGCGAGTACACGGAGTAGCTCAAGTTCCCCCACTAGGTCAGCTTCTCGTTCAGCATCCGCGCGGTCAGCGGCGATCGCCTCGTCCCGAAGCTCAGTGGCGACCTCGTATAGGTGGTCACGCACGTCGCTGTCGACTAGCGAGGTTTCCGTCGTCGCGACTTCGCGTATGACCCGGTCTACGACCTCGACGCGAGTGGCGGGGCGACGCTTCGTACTCGTCGTATTTGGCTTGCGTTCGCGCTTGGCAGCGACTCGTAGGGCCGCCCAGACGAGCGCGTCGCGAACGACGCTGCGGAGATCGCCAAGGGCATCACCGGCGACGATGCCCTCGCGTGACGCCGTGTCGATCAGATTGGGGTTGGCATCCCGGGAGATCAGAACGGCGCCGAAGACATTCACGTTCCCGATCGGCGGAAGCACCGTACGCGAAGCTGCGAGCTGGTCAAGACCGAGCCAGTCGTCCTCTCGTTCTCCGTAGGGCATGACCCGCAGACCATCCCGGTACACGCGGACGCCGCCGTATTCGTTGCCCATGCGTTGAGCGATACGAACCTTCACGTCTCCGAGCGCATCGCCTCGATAAATGAAGTAGGAGACCCGGAAGTCCAGGGGACCACAACGTTGGAAGCGTTGTTCGGCGGTCGTGTTGTCGTGTAGGTCCAGTACCTCGCTGTCCACACGCCAGTGCGCAATACCCGCGCTGTCTACGGTGCCGCTCAGGATCGCGGTAGCAGCGCTGAGGAAGTCATCGAGGTCTCGGCCTGCCGCACCGGCGCCGTAGGCGTCGTCGTCATTCGCCTGCGACAGGCTTAGAAGGCTGAACGGGTTGTCAGGCAGGTCGCCACGGTCGGCGGGTGGTCGAACGACGACCTGAAAGCCGGGGTCAACTAAAGTTGCCCGCTCGCTCGCTGCAGGCGCCTGCCGCGGCGGAAAGGGCGGTTGAAGAAGACGCACCGCGTCACGGACTCGATTCCACTCACGGACGGTCCACGGCTCATGGAGACCCTCCATGACCAGGGCTGTACCGTTCGCTTGCGGGTCCGCGGGAAGCCATCGGTACGGGTTCGTGATCGTGCTGAGGTCTACGCCTGGTCGGTAGTCACGATCCCAATGGAAGTCGATCGCAAGTTGGCGTGTGTCGCCGGAGCGAGTGGTACGCATGGTGAGATTCGCGGCCAAGGTTTGGGTGGAGAATCGGCCGATACCCTTGCGGCCGGCACGGACCCGACCGTAGATCTCGGAGCGAGGGCTTCTCTCTTTCCCATCGGACGACAGGCGCATCCATCCGTTGGCGACGTCGTCGAGCGACATGCCGGTGCCGTTGTCGACGACGACCAACACACCTTCGCCATCGTGAGTGCCGTATCCGGCGACGACGACGACGCTCGCATCAGCGTCGTAGGCGTTCTTGACCAGCTCGGTGACCGCCGTGACTTGGTTTTCGACGAGCTCTCGTCCGAGTTGCTGGATGTGCCGTGCGTCGACAGCGAATCGGAGCTCTCCTCCGCTCATCGACGCGCTCACCTGCTCATCATGACGGATGACACCATAGGCCGGCCGGCGGGCCGCGCCGCAGGTCGCCGACAGCCACATCTGATCGCCGTCGCCATCTGCCGCGGCGAGTCCACCTCGGACCTCGGCACCAGTCGAATACCGTTGGTCGGTGACTGATCCCGTCTCTGGCACGACCGATGACGCCTCCGACGAGCCCGCGGCTGTCGAAGCCGGCGTGGCCAAGAAAGACCCAGGGGTCTTCAAGGTCTTTGACGCGGTGCTTGCAGCCGAGCCGCTTGACGTTAATCCGTGGCTGGCGGGTCGCTACACACCGGATCAAGCACTTCTCGAACGGTTGTTCCAGGACGCCATCTCGGCGGGAGGTGGCATTACACAGCAGTCCGGCCGGGCCGCCAGCTCGCTAGACGCCTGGATTGCCCACGAACTTCGCCGAGGCGGCTTCCCATCCGACGACGTGTGGCCGCGACCGAGCGAACCACGCGTACTGCCGGGCGCCCTCGGCCCCCTCGCCGCACGCCTCAAGACCGTCCTGCAGCTGCTGGAGAAGGCCGAGCAAAGTGGAGACTGGGGCAGTAACCTCAAATCGGTCAAGTCCGGCCCCGCGAACCTAACCCCAGGCCCTCTTCGAAACGCGATCATGGGCCTACGCAAGGACCTGCCGGGCGGCGGCATGCGCGAGAGCCGACTGCTCGGCCGCTTCTACACCAAACAGGTCGATGTGCTGGTCTCCTCCTGGCAACATGGTCCGGATGTCATCGTCTCGACGAAGACGATGTTCAGCTCGTACAACAACAACCGCAACAACCGCTACGAAGAAACGTTGGGCGAGGCGACCAATCTCCGGGACCGGTACCCGCTCGCTGCGATGGGTTATGTGTTCCTGCTGCGGCAGGACGTCCACAACCCTGCCGATCCGGATGATGTGACATTTCGGCGAATGCATGACTTGATTTCGCGACTGCGCAAGCCGGATGGACCCTACGACGCGACGATGCTGCTCATCGGCGACTGGGACCCACAGAAGGCGGAGCTGCATCACGTCGGCACGGATCCCGCTGCCCCGACGCTCGGCTCGGGACAGTTCTTCGCCGACATCATCAACGCCGTCTTGGATCGCACCCCGTTCGACGAGCACCGGGAACTGCGGCGCCGACGCGAGGCAGGCAGCGCGTGAAGGAGCATAACGGGCGAAAAGGGAGTGCTGCCCTACGAGTTCGCCGAGTCCGCTCGCATCCGATGGGCCCGCAAGGTCTCCGAAGCCTGTCGCAGCTGGCTGACTTCATCGGCTTCAAATGCGAGAACCTGGCGCAGGAGCACCTCGTCGACTCGAGTGACTACTTTCTCCCATTCGCCGTCGACGAGAAGCTGATCTAGGTCTTCCGCAGAAGTTGCGAGCTGCGCCCACGCCTTCTTCAAGTGATCCTTCTTCGGCACCGGCAACGTGGCCGCTTCGCTGGGCTCCATCTTGAGGATTCCGCCGCCGTACGACCTGCCGAAGACCTCCGCACCGAGCAGAGTGACGCTGTTCAGACACAGCAACGGGAGCGCCTGCTTCGTCGCTGCCGGCACCCCCGAACCCAGGCGGACGCCGTGCATCGAGTTGACGAAAGTTGTCTCAGCCGTGTTCGCAATAAGCCTCGGGTACCGATGGCTCATGTAGGTGAAGAACAAGTCTGGCGCAGCGACGACCGGCGGGCGCCACCACGGTGTCCGCACGGTGCACTTGTAGGCCTTCTCGACGGCCAGCGCCTTGCCGTACGCCAGGTAGCTTGTCAGCGCTTTGGAGCGGTCGCCGGGCTGCGGATGCAGAAGCCAGACTCGTTCGCCGGCGTCGCGGAGTTCGGCCCAACGTTCGTGGGAGAACGCCAGTCCACGCAGGTGCTTGGTGCCCGGAGGGCAGACCGGGATGACGTGCTTGTCCTCGATCAGTTTGTACTCGGCTCGGGTCTGTTCCGACATCACGAAGAAGTGGTTGGCCCCGGTGACCGTACCTAGCTCGGGCTTGCCATAGGACGACAGACTCGTGAAACGCTCGCTGATGGCGGTTTTGAACAGCCGTCGCTGCCGGTTAGGAAGCAGCAGATCTGTCCACTTGCCGTTCTCGGCCGGGGTCACGCTCAGGTTCGTCATCGGGCGGATCGCCGCCAGTTCGCCGGCGCCATCCAGGCAGTACAGAGAGAAGGCGTCACAACCGCCGCTGCCCTTCGCCAGGACTAGGACGACTTTCTCTGTCGCGTCCTGGAACTGCAGCTGCTCGAAGGTGACGAGGTGTACTTGCTCGAACCGTTGCCGAAGCCACGCCCGTATCGGTTCGGCATAGCCAACGGTCAGGAGCTCCGCGGGCAACACCATCGCCAAGCGGCCGTCCTGCTTGAGGAAGCCGCAGGCATGCACCAAGAGCGCGGCCCATGAAGAGGCCAGGCCCGATAAACGGACGTTCTGTCGTAGAGCCGCTTGGCGGGACTTGGCCCGCGCCTCGCCGATGTGGCGCTGGTAGCGCACGAAGGGGGGGTTTCCGATGACCGCGTCCATCTCGGGCAGCGGGGCGCCAAGCTGATCGGGAGTGGCGACCTCGAAGAAATCCGAAGCTAGAAGGTGCGCCTCTAGGCCCTCCTCTTCCAGCACTCGGGTGGCCCAGTCCAAGGACGTCTTGTGCAGGTCGACGCCGAAGAGGCGTTCGTCGAGTTCGTCGGTTTCGACGCCGAGCGCGCGCAGTCGACGGCCGGCCGACATGAGGAACACGGCTTCACCGCAGGTCGGGTCAAGAATCCGGGCATTCGGATCATCTCCGACAGCCCAGTCGGCGAGGTAGTCGGCTATTTCCGGTGGGGTGAAGAACGCGCCACGCTTTTTGCGTAGCGCCGCGCTGTCGCCGGCCCGGACCATGTCTGGATCGTACGTCGGGCCTATGACAGCTCGCGGCGCGGCGCGCGGATGCCGGTGAGGGGCCCGGCTTACCAACGCAGGCGGTCAGACCGAAATCCATTCAGCTCAGTGGCTGGCTGGTCAGCCGTCGGAGGTACGCCGGTAGGTGCACCGCTGTGGGTCGGTCGTGGAGTTGGCGACCGCCTTGTCCCAGCGGTCCTGCAACGAGTCCAGCAGCCGCTGCTCGACCTCACTCGCGACGTGGGAGTAGGTCTGCTGGATCTTGTCGTGCAAGATGTGGCCGAGTCGCCGGGACTGGGCGATCTCTGGGACGAGGTCGCCGATCATCCAGGTCTTGTGGCTGTGCCGGAGCCCGTGGAACGTCAGGCCCGGTTTGACCGGATCGGTGAGGACGGTCAGGCGCCGATGTGGCGGGGTGAACTTAGCGCGTCGCTCGAGATCGCCGGTGTTGCCGTCGGCGGCGGGGCGCATGCAGCGGCGAGCGAAGTTGGAGCGCCGGTGCCAGTGCCCGTCAGGGGTGACGAACACGAAGCCGGAGTCGACGTCTCGGAGGTGCCAGTTCAGCAGCGGGATGAGGAACGCGGGCAAGGTGATGGTTCGGGCGGAGCCGGCGTTCTTGGGCGGGCCGAGCCAGAGCTGGCCGTGGGCGCCTTCGTGAAGTGATCCGACGTCGGGGTCGATGACGAGGCAGCCGTCGTCGAGGTGGAGGTTATCGCGGTGCAGGCCGGTGAGTTCGCCCCACCGGGCGCCGGTCCAGCCGGCCGTGACGATCAGCATCGCCCCGGACGGGCCATAGCAGGCTGCGGCTTGGTCGGCAATCGCCAGGACTTCCTCGGGGTTGGCCCAGATCTGTTCGGCCGGCCGGGTGGCGTGGGCTCGGCCGCGTCGGCGCGGTTGGACGGGGTTGTAGGCGATCAATCGCTCGGCGACGGCGTCGGCCATGATCATGGTGAACAGCTTGAGGATGCTGGAGACGGTGGCCGGTGCGCGCCTGCGGTGTAGTTCCTTGGTCCAGGCAGCGACTTGAATGCCCGAGACCGTGGACAGCGCGGTGGTGCCCCAGCGCGGCAGGATGTGGTTGCGCAGCATCCCGCGGTAGCCCTCTTCGGTGCGGATGCTGACATCGAGGGCGCCCAGCCACTCCTGGGCCCAGTCGGCAACAGTGGTCTTGCCGGCTGCGGGGTCGATGAACGTGCCGGCCCGCTGGCCGGACTCCATGTCGGAGGCGTGCTGGTCGGCAGCGGTCTTACTGGTGAATCCGCTGACCGAGCCGAGGGTTCCGTCGTCCTTCCAGTAGCGCACGCGCCACGCGGCGCGGCCGCTCTTCTCTACCCAAGCCATGCTCTGCCCCTTCGCCGTCCTGTTCGGTCCCGCTCTTCGCCCCGGGTTTCTCGGATTGGTTGTCCATGGACGCTCTGATCGCGGCGGAGATCAAGTCCCCGCCTGATCTGTCGGCCCCATCCGGGGTTAGTGGTGGCCGAGACGCCGACGCGGCTGCAGCACCGGCTGCGCACCCGCAGTAGTGATCGCGCCGAGGTCGGCCGTGCTGAAGCGCAGGTGCTTGCCGAGCATCGTGCACGGGATCAGTCGCCGGCCAGCCTTGCGGCGCAGCCACGACTCGGGCACCGCCAGCAGCTCGGACGCGTCTGCCGGGGTGTACAGGAGCGGCCTGCAGTCCGGCCCCCTCACCTGCCCGTCGGGGCCGCCGCATCGATTGCGCGGTTGTCTGCGGGCGTCGTCATGCTGCCTCCCGAGCCGGCGCCGCCTCCTCGACGGCCGCCGGTGTGGCGGCGTCTGAGCGCCGGAATACGAGCAGGTCCTCGTGGGCGAGCAGGTGCCGGGGCAGACCGCGTCCGCGGGCTTTGCGGACCTGGTCGAGTTGGAAGAACGAGGCCCGCGGGATGAGTCTGTCCTCGCGGATGCCGGCGAGGAGGGCGATATTGCGCTCGAGAAGGGTCAGGTCGGTGTGGTCGGTGATGGCGGTGGTGAGCCGGCCGGGCAGGTCGACCAGGGCGCCGCGGGACCAGTAGGGCCGGACGGTCATGGCGACGATCCCGCCGGGACGCAGCAGCGCGGTGCAGGCGGTGAGGATGTCGATCATGCCGGCGATGAGCTTGTCGAGGCCGACGTGGGCGAGGTTGTCGCGGTCGCGGCTGTAACGGTAGTCGCGTTTCTCGATCCCGGCGCCGGGGCGCGGGGTGACCTGGCCGTGCAGCGACGCCCCGTATGGGGGCGAGGTGAGCACCAATGCGACGCGACAGGCCAGGTCTGGGTCGAGCAGGGTGTCGAGTTGGCGGGCGTCGCCGCAGACGACGGTGCCGGAACCGGTCGCGCCCTGGCTTCGGGCGTGGTGCAGGTTGCGGCGGGCCAGTTGCGCCCAGGGCGCCTCGTATTCGACGCCGACCGCGTCCCGGCCGAAATGGGTTGCCTCAACGAGGGTGGTGCCGATGCCGCACATCGGGTCGAGCACGAGGTCGCCGGGCTGGGTGTAGTCGGTGATGGCCTGGGCGGCGATCGCGGGCAGCATCTTGCCCGGGTGCGCGGTCGAGGCCGGGACGTAGCGGTCGCCGCGCTGGCCGCGGGCGGTGCGCTGGGCGGTGAGCCAGACCGACAGCGGGGGCTGCTCGGTCATCAGCACCGTCCCCGGACGGCGGTTTTCGAAGGGTCGGTGAGTGGGTGCACGGGCGTGCCTTTCTGCCGGAACGGGTGACCCCTTCCGGCCGTGCCGCAGTCGGGTGCGGACCGGTTCGGACGGGCTGGGGATCTCTTGCGGAGCTGAACTCCGCGTAACGGGTTCCGTTTGGACACGACGGCGTGAACGGGCCTGCCAACAGGTGGCTCGAGCGGCAGAACCGGCCCTTTCAATACGACTACAAGACGACTACAGATCCATTACATGCCGTCCGCAGGCCCCGAATCCCGGGGCCTGTACGCGGGATTCGGCTGACTGGGCGGCCGATGCGAACCAGTTCCTGGGACGGCCGATTTCACCGGCGAGGTCCCTCCGCTGGCAGGTGGGCGAGCCGGGGTTGTAGTCGATCTGTAGTTACGGCGTAGCTGGTCTGAAGTGGGCGGCGTGGCGTCCTTGAGCCCATCCTGAACCCGACCTACGCCGAGGAGCCGACTCCATGAGGAGCCACGACCCGAGCACCACCGCATCCACCGCTGGTAACCCCGCCCGCCGGGTACGGCACCGTCGCCCAGCGGGCGTCCCGAACTCCCTAGATATCGCCCGGACCAGCTTCGCCCTACTGGTCACCGGACCCGCGCCGCTGTCCCTGGACGGCAGGAACTTCGACGGACTCCCCTGTCAGTTGCTGCCGCTGTCCCTGGTTCGGGACCTGGTGCTCGCCGCGTCCTGCCCCCAGACCACCCGCGACGCGGTGTGGGCCGAACTCGTCACCCGCTCACGCAGGGAGGGTGGCGCCTGGACAGTGGGTGCGGTCGGAGTGGCGCTGCCCGCACTGACCTCGGTCGCGGCCCGGCTGACTGGTCGTTTCGCCGGGGACCCAGCTGATATCCACGCCGAGGTCCTGACTGGGTTCCTCGTGGCGCTCGCCGAGGTGGACGTCGAGCGGCCGCGGATCATGCTCCGGCTGCGCTGGGCCGCCTACCGGGCCGGTCACGCCGCCCTCATCGAGGCGCTTGACGGGCCGCCGCCGGCCGCGTCCGCCTTCGGCTCACTGCCGCCGGTCCCGCCGTGGGGGCACCCGGATCTCGTGCTCGCCCGCGCGGTCGCCGACGGTGTGATCAGCCGCCTGGAAGCGGACGTCATCGGGGCGACCCGGCTGGAGGACGTCGCGGTTGCGGACTGGGCCACCGCGCACGGCTCCTCGACGTGGGCGGTGTACAAGTTGCGCAAGCGGGCCGAGCAGCACCTGCTTACCTACCTGCTCGACACCGATCCCGACCGCGGCGTCTCGCCGGCCCGAAGCCGCAGCCGAGGCGCCGCGCCGATAGCCACCATCAGCGCACGGCCGGCCGAGCAGGAATCGGCGTGAACACCGTGTCCAAGACCGGCCCGGAATCGGGACTTCAGCTACGTCGGCAACTCCTGCCGGCCCGCCTGATGCCCGGAGGTCACCCGATGCGCCAATCCCCCACCCGGCACGGTCACCGCGCCCGCCCGCTCTACCGCCGGGCGCCCGGGCCGCTTCTGGTCGTACTGCTCGCCATCGCCGCCGCGATCGGGCTGGCGGTGCTCGGAGCGGCACCGGCCTCGGCCGACCCGGCCCACGCCGCGACCGGGTCGGCGCAGGTGGTCGCGCTGGCGGGGTCGGTGGAGGACGTGCTGAACAACATCCGCAACTGGATCATGGGCATCCTCGCGCTGCTGGCGACGGTGTTCTTGACGATCGGCGGGCTGCGCTACGTGCTGGCGGCCGGTGACCCGGGCGAGGTGGAGAAGGCCAAGACCGCGTTCAAGTCCGCCGGCATTGGCTACGCCCTGGCCGCGCTGGCGCCGCTCGTGGTGACGGTGCTCCAGGGCATCGTCGGAGCCTGACCCGTGCCCACAGTAATCGGCCAGCCGTTGGCGGTCTCGATCCCGAACCCGTTCAGTATCGGCTCCGACCAACTGACGAAGACGGTGGTGAACGCTGTCACGAAGGCGATCAACGCCTTCTTCGGCGGCCTGGTCACCGACGCGCTCAACCCGCTGCTGACACTGCTGGGCAAGACCCTGCTCACTACCCCGGACCCGTCGGCGCTGCCGCGGGTGGAGCAGCTGTGGGAGAACTCCCGGCAGATCGCGGTCGCGGTGTACGCGCTGATCATCCTGGCCGCCGGCATCCTGGTCATGGCCTACGAAACGCTGCAGACCCGCCAGGGCATCAAAGAGATCGCGCCACGGCTCGTAGTCGGGTTCATCACCGCCAACATGAGCCTGCTGCTGGCAGGCAAGGCGGTCAGCTTCGCCAACGCCCTCTCGACTGGGCTGCTCGGTCAGGGCGTGGACGCCAGGTCCGCCGCCGGCACCTTGACGAGCCTGGTGCTGAACGCGGTCACCAACGGCGGCATCTTCCTGAGCCTGATCGGCATCGCCCTGGCGTGCGTCCTGCTCGCGCTGCTGGTCGGCTACGTCATCCGCGTCGCTCTCACGGTCATCCTGATCGCCGGGGCGCCGCTGGCGCTGATGTGTCACGCCCTGCCGCAGACCGAAGGCATCGCCCGGTGGTGGTGGCGCGCGTTCGCCGGGGTGCTCGCCATCCAGATCACGCAGTCACTGACGCTGGTCGCCGCGATGGAAGTGTTCCTGACCCCGGGGGGGTTCACGTTCTTCGGCCCCACCACCGACGGGCTGGTGAACGTGATCGTCACCTTCGCGCTGCTCTACATCCTGCACAAGATCCCGTTCTGGATCCTGCACTCGGTCCAGGTCGGCGGCGGCCGGTCGATGCTCGGCGGCGCCGTCAAGGGGTTCATCGCTTACAAGACCCTCGGTCTCATGGGGCTGCGCGGCAGCGGCGCCGGTGGGCGCGGTAGCGGGTCAGGTCGCCCCGGCGGGCCGGCCAGCGGTGCACCGCGGCGCGGCCCCCGGCCGGGCGGTCCCGCCCCGTCGGGCAGCGGGCAACCACGCCGGCCACGCCCGGTTGGCCCGACCAGTAGCGCCGCTCGAGTGCGCTCAGCGACGGCCAGTCCGGTGCGCAGCCAGAACGTGCCCGGCGTGATCGCCGCCAGCCATCCCGTGGACCCGCGAGTGCCCGCACCCGGCGACCGGCCGGCCAGCGCACCCGCCAGGCCGCTCGCTCCGGTCCAGGCCGCCGGGACGCCGGTGTCCCCGACCGCGTCCCAGCTGCCCGTCTCGACTGGCCGGGCCCGGGCTCCGCACCGTCCGACCCCCGTTGCCCATCGCGGGGCCGTATCGCCCCGGCCGGCGGCACCGTCGCGGCCGGCGACGCCGACCCGCGTCAGACAGCCAGCACAGCCGCAGCTGACGGTCGGTCCGCCGCGGAGGCCGAGTACTCCAGCAATCGGGACGGGCACGGTCGCAATGGTGCGGCCGCCGGTGGACCTGGCCGGCACAACCCGCCGCCGCCCGACACACAACCCGCCACCAGCAGCTACGGCGCGACCGCGCCCACCACGAGGAGATAGAGCCTGATGATGATCCCGATGAGCCCGGCGGTCAGCGAGCCGGTGCGGATACCGGCTGACGTTGAGCGGGCGGACCGGGTGCTGGCCGGGTTGACCGCCCGGCAGTTGGCGATCCTGGCCGTGACCGGCCTGCTCTTGTACGCGGTCCATGCAGCGACCCGAGACCTGATCCCGGCCGCTGGATTCCTGGTCGTCGCGACCCCGGTCTCCGTCGCCGCCGGGTTGTTGGCGCTGGGGTCACGCGACGGGGTGAGCCTGGATCGGCTCGTGCTGGCCGCGCTGCGGCAGCGACTGGCGCCGCGGCTCCAGGTCGCCGCACCCGACGGCGTGACCACCGCTCCCGGGTGGGTGACCGCCCGCGCAACCCAACTCAACGACGCGATGAGCCAGGTACGACCGAGTGCGCTGCGGTTTCCTGCCGAAGCGGTGACCGAGGCCGGGGTGATCGACCTCGGCGCGGACGGCATGGCCGCCGTCGCGGTGGCATCGACGGTGAACTTCGGGCTGCGGACCCCCGGCGAGCAGGAGGCGCTGGTGGCCTCGTTCGGCCGCTACCTGAACTCCCTCACCGCGCCCGTGCAGATCCTGATCCGCGCCCAGCGCCTGGACCTCTCAGTCCAGATCGCCGAACTGCGCGAACGGTCCGGTGGCCTGCCGCATCCCGCGTTGGAGGCCGCCGCCCGCGAGCACGCCGACTTCCTGGCCCAGCTCGCGCAGCAGAGCGAACTGCTGCTCCGGCAGGTGCTGCTCGTCCTCCGCGAACCCCTCGCCAGCACACCCACCGGACGGGCAGCGCGGTTGTTCGGCGGTCGCGTACGGCGCGGGGACGATCGTGCGGCTGGGCTGCGGCGGGCGGCCGAGACCCGGCTGGCGCGGCGGCTGGGCGAGGCGGCCGGCCTGCTGTCGGCGGCGGGCATCGTGATCACGCCGTTGGATGCCAGCCAGGCGACCGCCGTGCTGTCCGGCGCCTGCAACCCCGACGGCCTCATCCCGCCGACCGCCGGCCTGGCCGCCGCGGATGAGGTGATCACCGCCGCGCCGAGTGACGACTCGCTCGACATCGATGAGCCGGTTTGGTCGGAGCCGGACGCCAGCGGCGAGGACGAGCTGTGGTGGGCCAAGTGACCCGCCGCACGCGTCGCAGGCAGGAGGCCCGGTTGGGCACGGCGGGGGCGTTCACGCCCGACGCGCTGGAGGTCGCGGCCCGCCACGTCGTCGTCGGCGGCGAGCACGTCGCCTCGTTCGCCGTCGTCGGCTACCCGCGCGAGGTGTACCCGGGCTGGTTGCAGCCGCTGCTGTCCTACCCGGGACGGGTCGACGTGTCGCTGCACGTGGAGCCAGTCGATCCGGTCACCGCCGCCGACCGGCTGAAGAAGCAGCTCGCCCGGCTGGAGTCCGGGCGCCGCAACGACGACCAGCACGGCCGGCTGATCGACCCGCAGGTCGAGGCCGCGACCGAGGACGCCTACGACCTCGCCGCGAGGGTCGCCCGGGGCGAGGGCAAGCTCTACCGGACGGGGCTGTACCTGTCGGTGCACGCATCCGACGCCGAAACCCTCGCCGACGAGGTCGCCGCCGTCCGGTCCCTCGCCGCGTCGCTGCTGCTGGACGCGAAGCCGGCGACCTACCGCAGCGTGCAGGGCTGGGTGACCTGCCTGCCCATCGGGCTGGACCAGCTGCGGATGCGCCGCACCTTCGACACCTCCGCCCTCGCCGCGGCGTTCCCGTTCACCAGCCCGGACCTGCCGGCGCCGGACCCGACCTCGCTGGAAGCGCCGTCGGGGGTGCTGTACGGGTACAACCTCGGCTCGCAAGGGCTGGTGCACTGGGACCGGTTCGCACTCGACAACCACAACTCGGTGATCCTCGGCCGCTCCGGCGCCGGCAAGTCCTACCTCGTCAAGCTGGAGGCGTTGCGGTCGCTGTATCGGGGTGTCGAGGTCGCCGTCATCGACCCCGAAGACGAATACCGCCGGCTGTGCGAGGCGGTCGGCGGCGCCTACGTCCACCTCGGTGCCGACAATGTGCGGCTCAACCCGTTCGACCTCCCCCTGCACACCAGCGCGGATGGGCAGCGGACCGCGTCGAAGGACGCCCTGCTCAGGCGGTCGCTGTTCCTGCACACCGTCCTGACCCTGTTGCTCGGCGGCGAACCAACCGCGCTCGAGCGGGCGGTGCTGGACCGGGCTATCACCGCCACCTACCAGCGGGCCGGGATCACGGCCGATCCGCGGACCTGGGCTAGGCCGGCGCCGGTACTGGCCGACCTGCGCGATGTCCTTGCCGGCCTGGGCGATCCGCACGCGGCGTCCTTGGCCGACCGGCTGCACCCCTACGTCGACGGCGCGTTCGCCGGCCTCTTCAACGGCCCCACCACGACCCGGCCCGAGTCGCACCTGGTGGTGTTCTCCCTGCGCGACCTGCCCGATGAGCTCAAACCGATCGGCACCCTGCTCACCCTCGACGCGATCTGGCGGCGGGTGTCCAACCCGGCCCACCGCCGCCCCCGCCTGGTCGTGGTGGACGAGGCGTGGCTGCTGATGGCCGAGAAAGCCGGCGCGGAGTTCCTGTTCCGGATGGCCAAGTCGGCCCGCAAGCACTGGGCCGGCCTCACCGTGGCCACCCAGGACAGCGGCGACCTGCTCGGCTCGGACCTCGGCCGGGCGGTGGTCGCCAACGCCGCCACCCAGATCCTGCTCCGCCAGGCCCCGCAGGCGATCGAGGAGATCACGGCCACGTTCGGCCTCTCGGCCGGCGAACGGCAATTCCTACTCTCCGCCGAGCGCGGTCAGGGACTGCTGTCCTCGGGCACCCAGCGGGTCGCGTTCGAAACGGTCGCCTCCGACATCGAGCACCAGCTCGTCACCACCGCCCCCGGCGAGCTCGCCGCCTACGCCGCCGAATCCCCCGACACCGGCGACGACATCTACATCGACACCGCCACCGACACCCATGTGGCGGAGGCGGCATGACCGGCCGAACGCACTCCCCGCTGATCGCCTCCCGGACACCGACTCCGTCGCCCCCGACTCCGTCTGGGCCGCTGGTCACCTACCTTCAAGACCCGGGCGCGGCCGTCCACCACACGCTGACCTACCTGCACGATTGGGCGCTCGGTCCGGGACTCGTCGCAGGTCCAGTGCTGCTGGTTGGGCTGGTCACGGCGTGGGTGGCGCGGGTGTGGTGGCGTCGTCGCTGCCAGCGGCAACTCGCGGTGAACGCCCGGTTGATCAGCATCCTCGCCCCGCCGACGGTCGACCCGGCCGGAGCGCAGGCGCTGTGGGCGAACCTGGTCGGGCTGCTGCGCCCGGCCTGGCTGCGGCGAGTCACCGGGCAGCCGCACGTGGCGTTCGAGTACGCCTTCACTCCCGACGGTGTCCAGCTGCGGCTGTGGGTGCCCGGCCTGGTGCCGCCCGGGATGGTCGAGCGGGCTATCGAGGCCGCCTGGCCCGGCACCCACACCAGCACCCAACCCGCCACTACCCCGGCCGATGCGGCACAACCGGCGGCTGATGCAGGCGTTGGCGTCGAGGTGGGTGGGGAGCTGCGGTTGGCGCGCAGCGAGGCGCTGCCGATCCGCACCGACTTCGCCGCCGACCCGATCCGCGCGCTGCTCGGCGCCCCTGTCGGCCTCGACATCGGTGAGCGGGTGATCGTGCAGGTCTTGGCCCGCCCGGTCACCGGCCGGCGGGTCACCCGTGCGCGCCGCGAGGCTCGGCAGTTGCACACCGGCCGCTCCCCCCGCCTGGCCGGGCGGATCCTGGACCTGGCCACCCCGCACCCGCCGTCCCGGCGAACCGGTCCAGGCGCCCGGCCGGCGCTGGACCGGGTGACGTCGCTGGAGCACACCGCCCAGGACCGCGCCGTGGTGGCCAAGACCCGCGGCGCGCTGTTCGAGACCCGGATCCGCTACGCCGTCACCGCCCCTGCCCCGGCCGGCGGCACCCGGGCTCAGCTGGGCGAGGTCCGCGGGCGGTTGCGGGGGCGTGGGCACGCCATCGCCTCGGCGTTCGCCGGCTACGGCGAGCACAACCACTACCGCCGACACCGCCTGCGCCACCCCGCCAAGACGGTCGAGTCCCGCTGGCTGGGTCAGGGTGATCTGCTCTCGATCCCCGAGTTGGCCGTGCTCGCGCACATCCCGACCGATGAGGCCATTCCCGGCCTGCAGCACGCCGGTGCCCGCGCGGTCGCCCCGCCGCCCGGCACTCCTACGCCCGGCCCGGGAGTGAAACCGCTCGGTGTCGCCGACACCGGCAGCCGCCGGCGGGTTGGGCTCGCGGTGGCCGATGCCCGTCAGCACGTTCACCTGCTCGGTGCGACCGGCAGCGGGAAGTCCACGCTGATGGCGCAGCTGATCCTCGATGACGCCAGCGCCGGGCGCGGGGTCGTGGTGGTGGACCCGAAAGGCGACCTGATCACCGACGTCCTCGACCGGTTACCTCTCGAGGCAGCGGAGCGGGTGACGCCGACGCCGACTCCAAGGCCACGGCGCCGTGCCTGAACCCTCTGGACGACGGCCTGCCCGATATCGCGGTGGACAACCTGGTGTCGGTGTTCGCCCGGGTCTACGCGGCGTCGTGGGGACCGCGGACCGATGACATCCTGCGCGCGGCCTGCCTCACCCTCCGCGCCCACTCGAGCGCCAGTAAGAGCGCCGCGACGTTGGCGGATCTGCCGACGCTGTTGGGTGGTTCCGACTACCGCACCAGCGTGACCGCCGCGGTCAGGGATCCGGTGTTGCGGGGGTTCTGGTCCTGGTACGAGCAGCTGTCCGACGCCGGGCGGGCGCAGGCGATCGCGCCGCTGATGAACAAGCTGCGCGCGTTCCTGCTGCGCCCGTTCGTCAAGCAGGCCATCGCTGCGGGCCCTCCACGGTGGACATGGACCAGGTCCTTGACCGCGGCGGGTTGTGCCTGGTCCGGATTCCGAAAGGCTCGCTCGGAGAAGAGACCACCCGCCTCGTCGGATCCCTGGTGGTGGCGCGGGTGTGGCAGGCGGTGACCGCCCGCGCCCGGCTGCCGCAACACCGCCGTCCGGATTGCACCCTTTATATGGATGAGTGCCAGAACTTCCTCAACCTGCCCTACCCCTTGCAGGACATGCTCGCCGAAGCCCGCGGCTTCCGGCTGTCCATGGTGCTGGCCCACCAGCACCTCGGCCAGCTCGGTCGGGACCTGCACGACGGCATCTCGGCCAACGCGAGATCCAAGGTCTTCTTCAACGCCTCGCCCGAGGACGCCCGGGAACTGGCCCGCCACACCGCGCCCCGCCTGTCCGAGCACGACCTGGCCCACCTCGGCGCCTACCGCGCCGCCGCCCGCCTCATCGTGGCCGGCGAGGCGACCGCGCCGTTCACCCTGCAAACCCAGCCGCTGCCCGCCGCGGTACCCGGCCGGCGCCGGGCGATCCAGCGCGCCGCGGCCACCCGCAGCGAACCCCAGCCGGCCCAGCCCAGCCGCCCTGCCGTCACGGCGGATGAGCGCCGCCCATAACCGTCCTGTTCACGTCCTGGAGGACCCCCGATGAGTTCCTATCCTGCGCCGCAACGCGACCTGCGTGGCCACCGCCCGGCCCGCCCGAGTGACCGCGCCGCGCTGACCGGCGAGCACCACGCCTACCTCGCCGCCCACCTCACCCCGCGCGACCGGTGGCTGGCCCGGGTCCTGGCCGAGCACCGCGTCCTCACCGCCGCCCAGATCACCCAGCTCGCGTTCGCATCGACCCGGACAGCGAACCGGCGCCTGCTGTCGCTCTACCGGTGGCGGATCGTGGACCGCTTCCAGCCCTACCTCACCACCGGGTCCGCGCCGATGCACTACGTCCTCGACACCGCCGGAGCCGCCGCGCTCGCGGCCGAGGACGGCCTCGACACCAGCACCAAGGATTTGGGCTACCGCCACGACCGGGCCATCCAGATCGCGCACAGCCTGCGCCTGGCCCACACCGTCGGCGTGAACGGGTTCTTCGCCGACCTCGTCGCCATCGCCCGCCACTCCCCCACGGACCGCTCAGGCTCCGACGGGAGCGGCGTGGCGGGTGCAGGTCGCGCGGTGACGGCATGGTGGTCCGAAGCCCGCTGCGGCCGCCTGTTCGGCGAGCACGTCCGTCCCGACGCCTACGGCCGCTGGCGCGAACCAAGCGACGGCCAAACCAGCGAGGTGGAGTTCTTCCTCGAATACGACACCGGGACCGAAGCGCTGAGCCGGGTCGCCGGCAAGCTCACCGGCTACCAGCGCCTCGCCGCCGCCACCGGCATTCCCACCCCGGTCCTGTTCTGGCTGCCCACCCCGGCCCGCGAGGCCAATGCCCGGGCCGCGCTCTCCGCCGTCCTGCGCGGGCTGGACCGTCCCGACCTGGTCCCGGTCGCCACCACCGCTTCCATCTCCGCCACTCCCACGGGCGACTGGGTCGGCGCCAAGTACTCATGGGGCAAGACGGCGCCAGACAGCCCGGCCGGCGCCCGGTGGCTCCCACTCACCCCGACTGCCGCGCCCGCTGGGCCGGATGCCGTCGCACGGGCGCGGCTGGCCGAGCTCGCCCGGGTCTGGCCGCACGCCACCCCACCCACTACCAGCGACACTGCGCCGTCGCACCGGCCAGGGACCGGCCTGACGCCGCCGGCACCGATGCCCCCGGCCATACGAGGCTGGCCAACCCACACCGGCACAGCACGCGCCGATGACCGGGCGGCTGGTCGGTGATGCTCAAGGCCGTCGCGGGCGGAATCGGTGGCCTGCTGCTCACCGCCACCCTGCTGGCCGCCGCGGGCGCAGCGGTCGCCTCCCAGCTTCTTGGCGGCAGCCCGGGCGCCAGTGCCCCGAGCCCGCTCGCGTTGAGCGGTATCCCGCCGGACTACCTGCTGCTCTACGAACAAGCCGCTCGGGCCTGCCCCGGGCTGGACTGGACCGTCCTGGCCGGCATCGGCAAGGTAGAGACCGACCACGGCCAGTCCGACCTGCCCGGCGTGCGCTCCGGTGCCAACAGTGCGGGTGCCGAAGGGCCGATGCAGTTCCTGCCCGCCACCTTCGCCGAATACGACCAGCCGGTCGCGCCCGGTGGGGCGAACCCGCCATCGCCGTATGACCCGGTCGACGCGATCAACGCCACCGCCAGGATGCTGTGCGTGAACGGCGCGGCCAACGGCCAGGATCTGCACGCGGCGATATTCGCCTACAATCACAGCGAGAACTACGTCGCCGCCGTCGTGGCCGCAGCCCGTGATTACGCCGCAGCCATCAGCCCCAGCGGGCCGGTCGGTGGGGCGTGGACGCCGTCGATCGGGCAGGCCATCGCGGACCGGGCGCTGCGGTGGTTGGGCTGGCCCTACACCTTCGACGGCGGCACCGCGGCCGGCCCGACCTACGGCAGGGCCGTCGACTACGACTCCCGCAACGACGCCCACGTGTACGGGTTCGACTGCTCCGGACTGAGCCTGTACGCCGTCGCGCCGTGGCTGAGCCTGGATCACGACGCCGCGACCCAGTACAGCCAGGCCGGCTCCGTGCACCCCACCATCGCCGAGTTGCAGCCCGGCGACCTGGTGTTCTGGTCGAACGACGGCACCGTGACCGGGATCGGACATGAGGCCATCTACCTCGGCCAAGGCCAGGTCGTCCAAGCCCCGCACAGCGGCGCCCAGATCGAGATCACCCCGCTGGGACAGGTGGAATCCGGCTATTACGGCGCCACTCGGCCACTCACATAGGACGCTATTGACACCGCCTCCGAGCCAACGACCGGGAATGACATGCGAATCTCCGCCGACCAGCGAGCCACCGACGAGAACTGGATCCCGCGCCGCCATCGACCGGCTCGTGCGCGATGAGTTCCCGCCCGGCGGCCGATGCGACGTCAGGACCCTCGCCGCGGAGGCCGGCGTCGACCGCACCGCGTGCTACGGCAGCCGGCCGCTCCTCTGCCCACCTGCGCGCCGAGTTCGAATGACGCCTGCAAGCCCTCCAGCGGAGCAACCCGACCCACGCGACGCCCAGATGGCCCGTCTCAACAAGGAGATCACAGCGCTGATACAGCGCCTCGCCCAGTCCACCATCACGATCGATGAGCTCACCGGCTTCCGCACCCGCCCTCGCCCAACTCGCGGCCCGACACGACGAGATCACCCGCCTGCGGGCTCCGCTGACACAGTCGACCGAATCAGAAGGCTGCCGCAGAGGGCAGCCACCATCGACTCCTGCAGCTGACCAGGCATCGCCACATAAGACAGTGGTCTCCGCCGCTCCCACAACGCCGCGATGCAACCCGCGCCCCCACCGCCAATCGATAGCATGGCGAGCCATGCGCGCCCTATTTCCCGGCTCCTTCGACCCTGCCACGCACGGACACCTCGACGTGGCGCGCCGGGCCGCGGGCATGTTCGACGGAGTCGTCATGTGTGTCCTGACCAACCCGACGAAGACCGGCCGGCTCTCCCTCGCCGAACGACTGGCCCTGCTGGCCGACCTGACCAGCGACCTGGCCAATGTCACGGTGGACTCCAGTGCCGGCCGGCTACTGGTCGACTACTGCCGCGGGGCGGATATCGGCGTGATCGTGCGAGGCCTGCGCACCCTGGGCGACCTGGAGCACGAGTTGCCGATGGCTCAGATGAACCGTCACCTCAGCGGCATCGAAACATTGTTCGTCCCGACCAATCCCGCGCAGGCGTACATCTCCTCAACCCTCATCGCGATGACGGCCCAGCGGTAGCGCCCGTTCGAAGATCAGCTCGCCCGGTACGTAGCCCGAGTTCCGGGCTTTCACCACACTCGACAGTGAAGTCGATCACTGACTCTCGGCCTTATCGACACAAGCAGCGACCCCCCGTCGCGAACGCACCAAGACAGTCACGCCGAGCGCAGCGGAGTGATCAAATCGAGGTCGGCACCGAGGTTGCCCTGCTCGACGTCGAGGTCGTAGCGGCTTTGCAGGTTCACCCAGAACTGGGCAGTGGTGCCGAAGTAGCGGCCCAGGCGCAGCGCGGTATCAGCGGTGAGGCGGCGCTTGCCGTGCACGATCTCATTGATGCGCCGCGGTGGCACTCCGATATCGACGGCGACCCGGTGCTGGGTCGTGCCGAGCGGGACGATGAACTCCTCCAGCAGCACCTCGCCCGGATGGATCGGCGGCATCATGTCGCTGTCCATAGCTGTCTCACCCCTCAGTGGTAGTCGACGATCTCGACGTACTCCGGCCCGGCCTTGGTCCAGCGGAAGCAAATCCGCCACTGGTCGTTCACCCGGATGCTGTACTGACCTCTGCGGTTGCCTTTGAGTGCCTCCAGCTTGTTCCCCGGTGGAACTCGCAGATCATCCAGGACCTCGGCAGCATCCAGCATGGCCAGCTTGCGCAGCGCGATCCGTTGCAGATTACGGTCCATCGCCTTGACGAACCGCCGCGACCAGACCCGCTCGGTAGTGGCGTCGCCGAACGACCTGATCACCCCACGAGCATAACGCGACGCGTTACGCCAGGCAACGGTCTCACCTCGGCGACGCCGTCTTCCGATGCCACGCTCATGCCGTCGAGGTGTGGCGGTAGCGGCGGGGCGTCTCGCTCGTCAGTTCGGCCTGCCCGGTGGTGACGAGCTTGGTGAGAGCGTTCGCGACCGCGCCCTGGGACCGGCCCAGCGCCCGGGCGACCACGGTCGGGCCCACTTCGTCTCCTGGGTGGGTGCTCAGGTAGTCCAGGACCATCGCGCCGAGTTCGCCCTTGCCGAGACGGCCGGCCGTGGCGGAACCGGCGGCTGGTGCCTTGCTGCGCGCGGCTGCCTTGGTGTGTGGGTCCGGTGCGGGCATCCACCGGTCGGGCAGGCGGCGCGCACCGTCGTGGCCGCCGGGCTGCCGGCGGGCCACACCGGAGACCTCCAGAGCGGCGAGGCTCTTACTGACCGTCGACCTCCCCAATCCGGTGACCGCTGCCAGCTCGGCGGCGGTCGAGCCGGGCCTGACAGTGACCGCCTGAGCCACGGTGCCACTGGCGAAGATCGTGGCCTTGTCCGGTCGCGTGGATTGGCGGTTCGAGTTTTCGTGCATGGTCATAGCGCGCCTCCAATGCGGCGAGTGGATCGGGGTTGGCCAGTTGGAAATCCGGCGCTTTCTGGCAGGTCAACGATAACTCTGCTTCGGACGGTGTCCAAGGCGTTTACCCTGGGAATCGTTCCTCATCACGCTGCATATGCGGAAAAGCTTTCCGAGCAATGAATATCGTCGAATAGACGCGGGTCGGGCGGACTGGGTAGTCGGCGGCACGTGAGTGGCGAGCGGACGCAGCCCGAGCGGAGATGACCTGCCCGATGGCAGCGGAAGTGGCGCCGGGAGGCGGACGATCTTCTTTTTGTGCCTGCTGGGCTGACGAGTCTGGGATACAGGACTGCGCTGTGGGCCCCGTTGGTTGCGGGCCTCCCCGGACCGCCGGAGTACCTGTCTAGAGGGATCAGGAAGTGGACCACATATCGGCCGCTGGACCGGACGACTCACCACCCACCGCAGCTGGCTGAGTAGACCATAAGCTCGATTCAGGTGTCCACTAACAAAGAAGTGCAACGACGGTCATCTCGTCCTCTCAGCGATTCGGCGCCACGGGAAATGTGATCCTCGTGGCAGTTCCGTAACCGCTTCTCGCCGCTCGGAAACGTGCCACAATGCTCGACCGCTGGCAGCCGGTGCTGAAGAGCCCAGCACCGGCCCGACGGGCCAGCCACGATGAGTGCCTCGCGCTATCGAGGTCGAGGTCGGCGGCAGGACGGTATCAGTGAGGATACCGTGGTCGTTGTGGCAATGACCTTGTGATTGACCGACGATGAGGCCGCTGCTTTGCGCAGGCGCTCGGAGTTGGAGGCGCGGTCGATGCAGGAGGTGGCCCGTGCGGCGATCCGCGAGTACGTGGAGAACCACAACCGAGCTGAGCTCCTCGACCAAGTGCTGGAGCGGGAGCTTCCCCGCCACGCTGAGGCGTTGGACCGCCTCGGTCGCTGGGCCGCCGATAGCGAACCCGCGTGATCTTCCTGCTGCAAGTGCACGCCTCGGACGCGCGGCGCGGCGTCAGCGGGTCGCTGGCGTGGCGGTCGCTATCGGTTCGCGGCGACCGGTCGCTGTAACGCGGCGGCTAGCTCGACGGTCTCGCGGCTGGGCGCCTCATCGAGTTCTCCGAGGCGGGTCGCGAGCAGGGCCAGGGTGCGTTCGATGGCATCGACATGCCCGAGCCGGCGCTGCACCCCCATGATGTCGCGGTAGAGCTGCTCGTTGTAGGGGTCGCCGGCGCGGGCCGTCTCCAGCAGGTCGAGGGTCTGGTGCGGGTCGGTGGCGACGACGGCACGGGCGAGTCGGGAGGCGGCGTCGATGGCGTCGCGGCGGATCGCCTCACGTGGTGTCTCGAGCCACTCGGCGCTGAGTCCGTCGGCCAGCTCGCCCCGGTAGAGGCTGGTCATATGCCGCCATGCATCGGCGCGGGATTCGTCGGTGGCCGCGTCGCGGCGAGCGGTGTCGGCGTCGGTGAAGTCGCGGTAGTCGACCCGGACGACGGCTAGTGTCCCGCTATTGAAGTGACTTTACTGCGGGTGGTACGCGGGATGATCTGGTCGGCGGTCTTGGTCCAGATGAACGGT
>JAABUS010003066.1_pt1 | contig 28618 bp, 24 predicted proteins | sample 5560161 | NCBI WGS metagenome assembly JAABUS01 (sample SAMN10711885, study PRJNA513376) | rock metagenome | isolation source: Antarctica rocks | place: Antarctica: Victoria Land, Trio Nunatak nord | collected 2016-01-04
CACCCCCTACCCCCTCTCCCGATGCGCGGGAGAGGGGGAACGACGCTCGAACACGCGGTCATCACCCGGCGTCCGTATGACCCACCGGGGCCGAGGGGCATCACACCGCCGGCTGCCGCCAACCGAGCGGTCGTGAGCGTCGCGCGGCGAGAGGACCCAGCGGGTCAGTCGTCGCGCATGATGGCCGCGAGGTGCTCGTCGATGTAGCGAGTGTGGAACTGTCCGCGTTGGAAGGCGGGGGTTGCGCAGAGGTGAATCAAGAAGGGCAGGTTCGTCTTGACGCCTTCAATCTCGTATGCGGCAAGAGCCGAGCGCAATCGATCCAGAGCAGCCGGGCGATCCTCGCCCCAGGCGATGATTTTGGCGATCATCGGGTCGTAATAGACCGTCACCTTCGAGCCCGCCTCCATGCCGCTGTCGATCCGAATGCCGGGTCCACTCGGCTCGACGAGGCGGGTGATCTGTCCTGGCGAGGGCATGAAGTTCCTGGCGGGATCTTCGGCGTAGACCCGTGCCTCGATCGCGTGACCGCGTGGCGGAATGCCACCGTCCGGGATTGATAGCCGCTGCCCCGCCGCCACCAGGATCATCTCACGGACCAAGTCGACACCGGTGACGAGCTCGGTCACGGGGTGCTCGACTTGCAAACGGGTGTTCATCTCAAGAAAGTAGAACTGGCCCCGATCGTCGAGCAAACACTCGACGGTACCGGCGCTGTAATACCCGATCCGCTGGGCGAGGCTGACTGCGGCAGCACCCATCCGCGCCCGGAGCTCGGCGTTGACCGCCGGCGAGGGCGTCTCCTCGACCACCTTCTGGAAGCGGCGTTGAAGCGAGCATTCCCGTTCTCCGAGATGGAGGACGCGTCCCTGTTGATCCCCCACAATCTGGATCTCAACATGACGCGGCGCCGGCGCAAAGAACTTCTCGACGTAGACCGTCGTATCGCCAAACGCCCGCTCGGCGTCGCGGCGGACGCCATCGAGGACGTCCTGGATCTGCTCGGCTGACGTCGCGACCCGGATGCCATAGCCACCGCCGCCGGCCGCCGCCTTGATCGCCACCGGGTACCCCAACTCGCTGGCGACGGCGGCGACCTGATCGGCGGTGTCGAGCGGATCCTCAGTTCCCGGGACGACCGGCACGCCGGCCGCCTTCGCGGCGCGGCGAGCCTCGATCTTGCTCCCCGTCGCGTCAATTGCGCCGGCGGGAGGTCCGATGAAGACGAGACCGGCGGCGGCGCAGCGCCGGGCGAAGCCCGCGTTCTCTGAGAGGAAGCCATAGCCGGGGTGGATCGCTTGGGCGCCGCTTTCGCGGGCAACGTCGATGATCCGGTCCTGGTCGAGGTAGCTCTGCGCCGGCAGCGGAGGGCCAATGGGATAGGCCTCGTCTGCCACGCGAATGTAGGGCGCGTCGCGATCGGCGTCGGAGTAGACGAAGACCGGCCGAATACCCATCTCGCGCAAGGTGCGAGCGATGCGGACCGCGATTTCACCGCGGTTGGCAATCAGCACCTTGCGGAACAACGCCTGAGATTCAGCTATGGCCATCCATCACCTCGGGGCCAACGCGCGGACAAGGGGAACGTAGAGCAGGCACCAACGGATGCTGGCCCCACCCGGCCACCTCAGACGAGGGGTCGCGCCAGCGATCCGTACAGGGAACGATCCCGGTCTAGTGGTGCGTCAACGCTGTTTCGTCATGACGAGGTGACTCATACCTTGCCTGGTGCCGCCCACGACAGGCGACGCATGCGTCGCCCCTACCGCCCACGTATCGTCAATCACCCGTGACGCACCACTAGGCGAATCTCGCGAGCGGCGCTCCGGTATCGACCTCGTCCCCCTCAGCGACGAGAATCTCGGCCACGGCTCCGTCCGCTTCGGCGGTGACCGGGATTTCCATCTTCATCGACTGCAGCGTCACGACGGGGTCCCCCGCCTTGACCTGGTCGCCGGTCTTAACGTGGACGGTCGCCACCAGTCCTGGCAACGGACTCGCGAGCTCACCCATGTTCAGTCCCCTCCCCTCATCGTGTTGATACCAAACGCTGTTTTAGGCGTGATCGCGTGTCACCCGATGGCCGCGAGCTGCGTGCTGATCGGGGTCACCGCGACGCCGGTCTCCGTTAATCGCTGGCGGACGCGACGCGCAATCTCCCCAGAGTTCGGCGCGTCGCCGTGGATGCAGATAGTTCGCACGTCCATCGGCAACATGCCACCTTCAACCGTCCCGACCACCTGCTCGGTCGCGATCCGGACGGCCCGGCCGGCAACCTCTTCGGGATCCCAGGAACCCTTGTTCCGCTCGATCACCAGATTGCCCTGTTGATCGTAGTTGAGGTCGATGTAGCCTTCGGCAACATAGCCGATGCCTGCGGCGGCCGCGACCTTGGGCACGAGGTCCCCCATCATGAAGAGGACGACGTCGTCGCCAAGCGCCTTGACGGCGCGACAGAGCGCCGCGGCGAGCGCCCCGTCGGCGGCGCACATGACGTAGAAGGCCCCGTGCGGCTTGACGTGCTGGAGGCGCGCGGCGGCCGCGTCCGCGAAGGCGCGCAAGGCGCCGGCCTGATACATGGTGTAGTCGTAGATCTCGTCGGGCGTGACCTGCATCCGGCGCCGCCCGAACCCCAGCAGGTCGGGCAAGGCAACGTGGGCACCAATGCCGACGCCGCGGGCGACCGCCATCTCGACGGTCTGACGCATCACGCTCGGATCACCGCCATGCCAACCGCAGGCGATATTGGCGGAGGTGATGATCTCCATCAGCTCGGCGTCGTTGCCGAGACTCCAGCGCCCGAAACTCTCGCCCATGTCCGAGTTGATATCCAATTGGGTGATCATGTCACGCCCTTTCGAGACTCGCCTCGCTGATCACATCCTCGGCGCGGCGGGCAAGCTCGGCTGCCTGATCGATCGAGAGCTCCTTGAAGCGGATGTGGTCGCGGCCTGGGACCATCTGGCCAAGTTTCCACATCGCGCCATAGGCGACGCCGGCGGCACAGACAAAGCCGCCAAGGGTTGGACCGTCCACGCCCAGGATGATCGGCTGGTCGCCGGAGATGTTGACGGCGCCGACGGCGTAGCCATTGTCGAGGATGTTCGAGGGATGTCCACCGGCGACACCGCCAGTCTTGCGGGACCACTGCCACTGGTGAGGCTCGAGGCGGTAGCCCATCCGGTTGGAATTGCGATCCAGTTTCCAGGTGTGGCCAAAGAAGTGGTCGAAGTCCTCCCAGGTCCAGTAGTCCGGCGCTGATTGGGGACCGGGAACAGCCTCCAGCTCCCAGTCGGTCGCGTATTGCGGCACAACATCGGGCTTGACACGACGGGTGCCCGCACCGTCAAGGGCGGCCGTCGCATCCCCATAGGGGACTTGATCACCCTTCTTCAGGGCGCGACCCTCGAATCCGCCGATCTGGCCAGGGACGTAGGTCGCGCGGCTGCCCAGGTACTCGGGAACGTCGAGACCGCCGGCAACGGCGAGGTACGATCGGAAGCCGCTGCCCTGGACCGCGCCGAGGGCGAGGGTTTGACCGGCGGTGACGCGGTAGGAGCGCCACATCTCGAGCGGCGCTCCATCCAGCTTCGGTTGCATGTCCGCGCCGCACAACCCAAACATGGTTTCCTGGCTAAAGCGCGCTTGGAACCCGCCGGCCGTCATCTCCAAGCCGGCCGTTCCCGGGTCGTTGCCAACGAGGAGGTTCGCGAGCCGGAACGCGAGGTTATCGAAGGGCCCGGCGGGGCAGATGCCCTGATCGAGCAACCCCTGCCGGCCGGGGAAATCCTGCACCGTCGTTTGGATGCCACCTTCAAGCACGTCGAGCATCGTTGTCCACCCTCCACGGATTCGGTCGCGATCGATGGGATGTCATTCGGACCGTTCAGCGCTGCTATTTCTCGTTCCGCCGCGGACCTGGGTTCGTCGGGCTATCCGCCTGGTGCCCGCCCAACGGGCGGTTGGAGCTATGGGACCGGAGTGCGCTCGGCGCCTTCTCCCTGGCGACGGCGAAACGCCTGGGTCTCTTCCTTGATCGACTCCAAGTGCTGGAGATACTCGCCGACGTCGAGCACCCCTGGCTCGATCTGGTAGACGTAGGAGCCGTCGTTGACGCGCTCGCGGAGCTCGACCAAGTCGTCGTCATTCACCCGAGTGAACGTGACGCGATCACCAGGCTGCATCAAGATCGGGTTGGCGGCGAAGGCCGGGTTGCGTTGCTGGGGGTCATAGATGGGGATGGTCCGGCCGATCATTTGATAGCCGCCGGGCGAAGCGACGGGGTAGATGGCCAAGCAGGGCCCGGCGATGCCGACCGCGCCCTCGGGCGTCCAGGGGCGCGTCGGGTTGTACTTGGGGATGACGACGGCGTAGCGGGGGTCGATCGGAAACATGAAGGGCAGGCCCGGGAAGAACCCATTGGCGGCGTTCCACCACTCGGTCGCCATGATGTAGGCGATGAACTCCTCGGCGTCCCGCAAGCCGTTGTACATCGCGGCGTAGTCGATGTTGTTTCCATTGATGATGTTTGGCGCGTCCTTGCGGATGTATTGGACGTAGCGGGCGATGTCCGCCCGGGTCCACTGGTCGTTGAAGGCCATGGGGAGGGTAATCCGCCGGCTCGGGATCGAGAGGTTCTCGACCGGGGGCAGCGCCGCGAAGTGGTTGTCGACGTGGCGGATCAACGCGGCCGGCGGCAGGACGGTGCTGTCGTAATGGATCAGGATCGAGCGGAGGGCGGGGATCGTTTCGACGACGCCGTCAATCTTGGCGTCTTTCAACGCTTGGTTGAGACCGAGCACGCGAAAGTTCAAGGTGAGATCCAGTTCCATTTCGCCAAACTCGACGAGCAGGAAGCGGTCACCCGCGGAGCGGAAGACGGCCTTGGGTCGGCCGTCACGCGCTGGCGTGTCGGCGAGGATCGCCTTATTCGATCGCCCATTGGATCGGTCAGTCACGGCCACCTCCCTTCGTCACGCGGTCTCGGCCATCGCCGGGATTATCATCGTCGATCAGCGAGCCGGCAATGCCCTAACGGATTGGGGCGCTTGGGTGATGTTCCGAGCGGATGGATTGAACGCTGGTGAAGGCGGGCGCTCTGCGCGCTATTGACAGGCCCGGCCACAGCCTTGATGATCCGGGAAACCCTCGACTTTTTCGAGACCCGCCACCGAGAGGAAACGGAGGAGACGTATGTCACGGCGATCTCGCTCGATAACCCTCGCCGCCGGAGTCATGGCGCTCTCCATGATTCTGGCATCGTTTGCCGGGTTGGCGACCGCGCCGACCGCCGCTCAGGAAGGCACCCCAGCGGCCAAGGGGGACTTGACCTCGGCCAACTGGACGTGGCCGGTGGACAACGTCGTCGACGGTAAAAAGCAGCCGGCGATGTACCAGCCAATCGACCCCGCGATGGTAAGCAAGAAGTGGAATATCTGCGTCTCGTTCCCGCACCTGAAGGACCCGTACTGGCTGGGTGCCGATTACGGCATCGTGGAGGAGATCAAGCGCGACGGGGCCACGATGCAACTCTTCGAGGCGGGTGGCTACACGGAGTTGGACAAGCAGCTCAGTCAGCTCGACGATTGCGTCGCGCAAGGCGCGCAAGCGATCATCTTGGGCGCGATCAGCGCCAAGGGGGTCAATGCCAAGGTCGAGGAGATCGTCGCCAAAGGCATCCCGGTGGTCGACTTCGTCAACGGCATCGATACGCCGAAGGTATCGGCGCACGCGCTGGTCAGTTTCTATGACATGGGCGCCACGACCGCGGACTATATGAAGACCAACCTGGTCAAGCCGACAGACGACGTGCAGGTAGCCTTTTTCCCTGGCCCGCAGGGGGCGGGCTGGACCGATACCGCGCTCCAGGGCTTCCAGGACACGATCCAGGGCACGAACATCAAGGTCGTCGACGTTAAGTGGGGAGACACGGGTCGGGACATTCAGCTCAAGCTGGTCGAGGACGAATTGCAGGCGAACCCCGACATCAACTTTATCGTCGGCAACGCGCAAGCCGCTGTCTCGGGAGTCCAGGCCGTGCGCGAGGCGGGGATGGAGGACCAGGTCAAGGTTCTGGCGTTCCACCAGAACCCGCCCGTCTACGATGGGATCGCCAGCGGCGACCTCCTCGCGGCCGCGAACGACCACACGGTCGTCCAGGGACGGATGGCGGTGGATATGGCCATCCGGCTGCTCGAGGGCCAGGAATTGAAGCCGAGCAACCGATCGGGTCCTGTGATCACGGTTATGACCCCAGAGAGTCTCAAGACCACGTTCGTCTGGGAGTCGACGTTCGCGCCGAAGGACTTCAAACCGATCTTCACGGTTGGCTAGCCAGGCGTTGGAGGTCGAGGCCGTCTCATCCTCCACGCCGCGGGATGCGTGATGGGCACGTCGACCTCATCCGCGAAAGAGAGTGACGCGCAGACCTCCTCGGCGCCGATTGGTGCCGAGGAGGTTCTCCGGCTGGCCGGTATCACCAAACGGTTCCCTGGGGTGCTGGCACTCGATAACGTCGACTTTGACCTCTTAGCGGGCGAGGTCCATGTTCTGTTTGGGGAGAATGGCGCCGGCAAGAGCACACTGATCAATATCATCGCCGGCAGCTTCTCGCCGGACGACGGCACGATGATGCTGCGCGGGCAACCAACCCGGCTGCAATCGCCGCACCACGCGCGTCAACTGGGGATCAACGCCGTTTTCCAGGATTTCAGCCTCGTCCCCACTCTCTCGGTGGAAGACAATCTCTATCTCGGCCGGGAAATCACGCACGCCGGGGTCATTGACCGGTCGGCGATCGCGAGCGGGACGACCGCGGCGCTCCAAACGCTTGGGTTTTCGCTCAACCCGGGGGCCGCGGTCGGCTATCTGTCCCGCGCCGAGCAACAAATGGTCGAGATCGCGAAGGCGATCCAGGGCAATCCGTCAATTTTGATCCTCGATGAGCCAACGGCGTCGCTGACCGAGAACGAGGCCGACCGCCTGTTCAACCTGATCGCTCGATTCAAGGCGCAAGGGTTAGGGATCATCTACATCACGCACCGGATGCAAGAGATCCACCGCGTCGCCGACCGGATCACGGTGCTCCGCGATGGCCGGCATATCGCCACGCTGGATGCCAAGTCGGCGACAGAGTCCCGCCTGGTCGAGTTGATGACCGGGCGGACGATCGCGGCGCTGTTTCCCGCAATCGACCACACGCCGGGGGAAACCATGCTCCGGACGGAGGGTCTGACGCTTGGGAATGGGCGGGTCGTTGACGTCTCCGTCGACGTGCGGGCTGGGGAGATCGTGGGGATAGCGGGGTTGGTCGGCTCGGGCAAATCGGAGGTGGGACGGGCCTGCTTTGGTCTCGAATCGATTCGCCGGGGGACGATCGCGGTGGCTGACCGGCAGGTTCCGCATCCGACTCCACGCCGGATGCTGGCGCGGGGGGTGACCTACGTGCCGCCCGATCGACGAGCCGAGGGGCTTGTCATCACGCGGCCGGTCCGGGAGAACATCTCGCTGGCGGCGCTAGACCTGCCACTCTTCAGCCGGTTCGGAGTGCTGCGCCGAGCGCGGGAGCGACGGGCGGTCGCCAGCGTGGCCCAGCGCCTCAATCTGCGGCCGCTCAACATCGAGCGGCAGGTAGGGTACTTCTCGGGAGGTAACCAGCAAAAAGTTGTCTTAGGGCGCGGTCTCACACGTGAGATCAAGGTCTTCATCTTCGATGAGCCGACAACCGGCGTCGACGTCGGGGCGAAGGCCGAGATCTACGGCTTCCTCAAGGAACTGTGCGAACGCGGGGCGGCGATCCTGCTCATCTCGTCCGATCTGCCGGAGATCCTTCACCTCGCGCATCGCGCCTACGTCATGCACCGCGGCCGAATGCGCGCCGAGCTGCAGGGGAGCGAGTTGACTGAGCAGGGGGTTCTGGCTCACTTCTTCGATCCGCCGCCCGCCGTCGCCGCGACGCTTACGACCGCCACGGCACCAGCCTGACCGCGGACGGGGGTCTCAAGACCCGGTCCGATTGACGTCTCTCGGAGGCATGAACGATGGGCATCAGCCAGCCGGCAGCCGCGCCGGAGAGGATGGCCGGCACGCGACAGGTGGTGGTGCGGACATTCTCGACGGTCGGTATTCTGCCGCTCCTGATGCTCGTGATGATCGTCTATTTTGGTTTGCGCGAGCATCGCTTTATCGAGACGCCAAATCTTCTGAATGTATCGCGGCAGGCGACGTACCTGAGCATCGTCACGTTAGGACAGGCGCTGGTGCTGATCAGCGGCGGATTCGATCTGTCGGTCGGCGCGCTGATCGCCGTGACGAGTGTCGTCAGTGCCCGATACATGTCGAATTACTATGCGGCCCATCCAGGGCACGAGGGCACCGCGCTCCTGATTGGGGTGGCGGCAGGATTAGTCGTTGGTCTGATCTTTGGGCTCGTCAACGGCGTCGGCGTCGCTGGGTTCAAGGTCTCGCCGTTCATCATGACCCTCGGCATGGCATCGATCGGGAGCGGCTTCGCGCTTTACTACACGGGCGGCTCGCCGATCAGCGGCATGCCCCCCCTCTTCACGAAGAATATCGGGACCGGACGGTGGTTTGGCATCCCCGCGCCTGTCTACTTCGCGGCTGGCTTGATCGCGGTGATGTACTTCATCTTCAACTGGACGCGACTTGGACGATATATCTATGCGATTGGCGGCAATACGCGGGCGGCGTTCCTCTCCGGCATCCCAGTGCCGATCTACCTGGCCGCTGTCTATGTGATGTGCAGCCTGCTGGCGGCCATCGCCGGTGTCCTGCTCACGGCGCGCGTCTCGTCCGGCGAGCCGAATCTGGGCGCCTCGTTCCCGCTCGAGTCGATCACGGCGGCGGTCGTGGGCGGCGTGTCGCTGCGAGGTGGTGAGGGGCGGGTACTGAACGCCGCGCTCGGGGCGATCTTCATCACGCTCTTGACCAACGGAATGAACCTGATCCGGATCGAATCGTACGTCCAGGAGATCGCGGTCGGGATCATCTTGATCATCGCGGTGATCGTCGATCGCCTCCGCGACCGCTGGCGCGTCTAGCCGGGGGGTCACAAGGAGCAGCCGCCGTGGACGCGAATCCCTCCGTGGGCGTTGCTGGGCTGGGCCGCATGGGCCAGCCGATCGCGGCAAACCTCGCCGCCGCCGGGTTCCCGCTGACTGTTTGGAATCGCAGCCAAGAGAAGACCACCGACCTCGTCGCCCCCGGCGCAGGTCAGGTTTCGACGCCGCGGGAGCTGGGCACCACCAGCAGCATCGTGCTGACCAGCCTTGCCGATCCCGCCGCCGTCGAGGCGGTATATCTGGGCCCGGACGGCCTGATTGGGAGCGTGCGGCCGGGCACGGTGTTGGTCGATCTCAGCACGGTTGCCCCGGAGCTATCGCGGCGGTTGGCGGAGGCGGCGGCAGAACGGGGCGCATCGTTGCTGGACGCCCCGGTCGCGGGATCGATCAAGGCAGCCGTCGAGGGCGCGCTGGCAATCATGGTCGGAGGAGACCGCGACGCCTACGACGCGTGCGCGGCCGTCTTCGCGGCAATCGGCCGCACCTCGTACTACATGGGCGAGAGTGGCAGCGGCAGCACGATGAAGCTGGTCACTAACACGATGTTGGCGACGATGGTTCAAGCGTTGAGCGAGGGGCTGGCGCTCGGCGCGAAGGCCGGTCTCCAACCGGCGACGATGTTCGAGGTGATCGGCGCCTCATCCGCGGCGGCGCCAGTGGTGGCGGCCAAGGCGACGACCATCATTGAAGGGGCCTACCAACCCGCCGCGTTCACCCTGAAGTTGATGCAGAAAGATCTCTGGCTGGCTCTCTCGCTGGCGAATGACCTGGCGGTGCCAATGCCGGCGACGAGTTTGACGCACGACATCGTGCTGGCCGCCAACGCCGCCGGCAAGAGCGGGCACGACTTCGCCGCGGTCGCCCAGATGATGGAGGAACTGGCTGGGCTCTAGTCGCGCAAAGCGGCTGAACCGGGTGTTGAGATGCCGTCCTCGTAGTTTTTCCCGTTCGCGGCAGAGCGATGCCACGAGGGGCATTGTCCAAGCATTCCAGTTTGCCAATAAAGTCGGCCGCGTGCCCGGATAATACCTCCGGTCGATTCCTACCACCGCAGAGGCTTCAAGAGCGTCGTGCCGTCCGGCAACGTGAGAGCGGGCGGCAGTTGGTGCCGGGCGAGCAGTGTCTGATCCCGCACCGTCCAGGCGGTCGCCGCACGGCGCATTGCCTTCGTGGCCGTCGCGTACGGACTCACCACGTGAACTGGCAGGCCGGCGTCCACGCGCACCACGCGGACGGCCCCGGCGAGATCGGAGTCGTTCGACACGACGACCGCCTGCTCGAAATCCCCGAGGAACGCATCGCGCAGGAGGGCGGTGGCGAGATTCACGTCGGACCCCTTTTCTTCCCGGACCTGGACACGGACCCTACCCACCAAGCAGGGCGGGTTCGACGTACAGGGCGGCGGCGACGCAAGCACGCCCCGCTTTGGGCGCTCCACGAAGTTGCCCAAGTGGAGATAAAACATGCCGGTGGTGTGCAGCGCCCGCAGGTACGTTTGCTGGCGGACCGGCTTGTCGGGATCGGCCGGGTTGCCCTTCACGATGGCCGTGCAGTAATGGATGCGCTGGATCATGTCGTTCGGGAACACTGCGGACATCAGCGACCGGAGATCTGCCCACTTTTCGGTCGGGTTTCGTCCGTTGCCGAAGCATCCGTAGTAGAAATTGAATCCGTCAAACTAGACGTTCGTTTTCATCGTCGCTCCCGAGCAAAAAAATGACGGGCCGCCCGCAGGCAACCCGTCGCCCTGCCGTCGACGCGACAGGGGGGATCGCCTAAATAGTACCGTTTGGTATGCTATTCGTTAAGATGATTATGACAAGAGGGAGCGAAAAACCAAGCGCTATTCGGTTGCCCATCGGGTATGGGCTCCTGCCACGGCCACCCAGTCGCCCGCACCTGCCCCGACCACCAGACGGGCCGGGAGAAGTGCACGCACATCCTGGCGGTCGAGATCAGCGTCACGCGGAAAGAATGGCCGGACGGCTCCGCCGCCGTGCTGGCGACGCTGGATGGGAGTTGCCAAAGAGGGCGCAGAAGAAGGTGCGTGACAACATGGGCCGTACGGTAGGGACCCATGTCGGCACAGACGGAGTTAGGGCGAGGTGGGTGAGGTTCGTCCAGCCAGCTCCCGGCGCAGATCGGTCATCCATCCGGCGTAGGAGGCAGAGGCTGGCACCGGCTCGATGACGAGGCGGCGCTTGCCATCGCCGAGGTGTTCGAGGCGGACGAGGAGGTAACTGTCTGGCAGGCGGGTGGCGGCCCGCTCCGGCCACTCAATCAGGCTAACGCCGTCGGTGGGGGCGAGGTAGTCGTCGAAGCCGAAGCTGTCGAGATCGGCGTCGCCGGCGAGGCGGTAGAGATCGAGGTGGTAGAGGCGGACGGGTTCGCCACCGGACGAGTCGCTGTCGCGATCAATGCGCCGCTGATACTCATTGACGAGGGTGAAGGTCGGGCTCTGGATGGGGCCGGCAACGCCGAGGCCGCGGGCGATGCCCTGGGCGAGTGTCGTCTTACCAGCGCCGAGATCGCCGTGGAGCAGGACGAGATCGCCGGTGCGGAGGCGGCGGCCAAGCCGCGCTCCGATCTCCCGCGTCTGGTCGGCGCTGTTGCTGACAAGATCGAGCGAGGGGCGCAATCCTCGGGTCGTGGTCACCGGCGTCCTCCTCTGGAGCGGGCGTGGCATTGTACGTCCGGGTGGTCGGCGGAGCGACGGAGGTGGGGACGCTCCCGTCTGCGCGGCGGGCGAAAGCGCGCAGGCAAGGGATGGAAGCGACGGGGATTTTGCGCGGGGAGTCATCCGCTACGCCGGATCGAGGGCGGTCCCGGCAAAGGTGAAGGGACCAGGAAGGGGCGCCGGGCGAGCGGGACTCCACTGGGGCGCGCCCGCGTGGCGGCGGTCGCTATCGTAGTCGATATGGAGCGGGATGAGGGTCGCCTGGGGGTCGTCGAACGGGATAACGAAGGACGGGACGGAGGCGGCATCGGCGACGGCGACGAGAGCATTGCCATCAGGCGACCAGGTCAGGAAGCGGGAGATCGCCGCGTCGAGGGCAAAGCGCTGGGCCGCGCCAGGGAGATCACGGACGACGACGGTCTGCTCCCCCGCGACGTAGGCGAGGCGGGTACCGTCCGGCGACCAGACCGGCATCGTGATCGATTCGTCATCGGTGGGGACGGCGGTCAGGAGACCGGTCCCGGTATCGAGCAGGGTGAGGCGGGCGCGGTCCCGGTCGTAGGACATGCCCGGATCGCGGGTGTAGACCAGCAGACGCTCGTCAACCGGCGACCAGGCGGCGCGCCAAGGGTGGAGGATGCGATCGGCGCTGACGTTCGCGATCGCGCTCGTGGTGAGGGTGGCGACGTAGACCTCCCCCTGGGGGACGGCGCCGTCGCCGGCTGGCGGCGAGGCAAGGCTGGCGCCAGCGTCCGGCTCGCGGCTGACGAAGGCGAGGCGATCGCCGGTCGGTGACCAGGAGGGGTAGAGGGCGTCGCGAACTCTGGCACCGGTGACGTCGGTCTCGCGCCCGGTCGGGACGTCGACGACGCGGATACCGGCGAGACCGGGAGTGGTCTGGTCGAGGAGTGATGAGTTTCCGGCCCCGGCGGCATAGGCGACACGGCCGCCATCGGGACTCCAGACAGGGCCGGCGTAGGGGCGGAGACCGCGCGCGAGGCGGGTCAGGTCCGAGCCATCGGCGTTGACGACATAGAGGGCGACGTCGCCGCCATCGCTGGGTGAGGTGAAGGCAACGCGGGAGCGATCCGGGCTCCAGGCCGGCCAGGCGGCGGGCACGGCGTCGGTCAGGAGATGCTCATCCGCGCCATCTGGGCCGACGAGGTAGAGGGCTCCGCCACGGGCGAAGACGAGCGGGGCGTGGGCCCGCCGGAGGGCGGCGAGGCGGGCGGCGAGGGCGGCATCGCCCGGATCGGCGGCGGCGAGCGCGGCGAGCGCGTGGTCGGCGGTGAGCCAGTCGCGGGTTGCCTCGGCGGTGGTCGCCTGGCGGCGAAGATCGTCGGCGCGACGGCCGCGCGCGTCGGCGAGGAGGAGGGCGGCATCGTCGTATCCGGGGAGGGTGCGGACAACGGGGCCGACGAGGCCGATCGCCTCCTCGGCGCGGCCAGCGTCGAGGGCGGCAAGCGCCGCGGCATAGGCGGCGCGGCTCGGGGCGAAGATGGTGGCAATGGCGCGCCGCTGGAGGGCGGCATCGCGATAGTCGCCAGCGGCGGCATAGGCATCGATCGCTTCGGGGTAGCGACCGGCGGCAACAGCGGCTTGAGCCTCGGCATACGAGGCGGCCGCATCCGTTCGGTGTGCTCGGTAGGAGGCTCCCCCGATCACGACCAGGATGAGGAGGGGCAGGACATAGAGTGTGACGGCGGCGAGGCGGCGCGGCATCGGATCGGCGGCGGAGGGAGGACGGGCCGACGAGCGCCCCGCGTCGAGACCGATGCCGCAGCCGCGGCAGGTGCGGGCGGCAACCGGATTCGGGGTGGCGCAGGCGGTACAGAACATGAGCGGTCCGGGGTGTGGCGGGTCGGAAGTCGGAAGTCGGAGGTCGGAGGTCGGTCCAGCTGGGGCAGGTCGGAGGAGGATAGGCCGCGAGAGGGGCATCGTACCATCGGCGCGGTGGGGCGAGGGGAGATGGCGATAGCGCGGGCGGACGAAATTCTTAGGGGCTGGCTCCTGAGGCGGCGGGTCGGAGGGCGTCGAGGTTGAGGCGCCAATAGTCAAGGAAGAACGGCGGATCGTCGTCGGCGGCTTGGGCCGTCAGGGTCGCGACGAAGGCAGCGCGCATGGCCTCGTTGGGGAGGGCCGCGAGGTGGTCACGGAGAATGACAGCGGTCACGAAGTCGCGGTAAGCATCGGCGTCCGCGAGCACGGTCGGTGCCGGTTCGAGACTCGTATCGACGTCGACGAAGCCGGCGGCGCGTAACCACTCGGCTGTGATGGTCGCGTCGGCGAAAGTCCAGGGGGAGGACCAACCGGCGAACGCAGGGGCATAGGAGGGTGAGGCCATGAGGGTGGCGGCGCGACATCGCAGCCGGTCGAGGTTTGGGCCACCACCGCACTGGGCGACGAGGCGTCCGCCGGGGACGAGTGCGGCGAAGAGGTGCTGGAACAGGCGGGGATGGTCAGCGACCCAGTGGAAGGTGGCGGTGCTGAAGATAGCGTCGACGGGCACCCGGAGGGCCAGCGTCTGAAGGTCGGCTTGGATGAACGAGACCCTGTCGCCGAACCGGGGCGTCAGGTGTGCGGCGGCGACGCGAAGCATGTTGGCGGAGGCGTCAAGCGCGATGACCCGGCCGCGAGGCAGCCGTTCAAGGAGGCAGGCAGTGAGGTGGCCGCTGCCACAGCCGGCGTCGAGGACCGTTTCATCGCCGCCCAACTGGAGGCGAGCGAGGACCCGGTGCCCCCAATCGATTTGAGGGGAGGAGAGACGGTGGTAGGCCGCGGCGTCCCACTCCGTTGGGGATCGAGCCTTCAGGTCCGGCTGGTCGGCGAGATCCGACGCGGCCGGCGAGCAATCGACCATGGTCTCAGACCGTCCGGCCAGCGGTGCGTTGCCCCTCTCCAGCCTGAGCCGCGACGGCCGAATCCCCCATCCCGGCCGGATCGAGACCGGTGCCGGCGATGGAAGGCGGGCCGGCCGGGAGGGCGGGGTGGATCGGTGCCCACTGGGGTGGGCCGAAGAAGGGGGTATCGTAGTCAAAATTGAAGCGGAGAGAGTGAGGCGTACCGAGGTCAGCGGCGACCGGGATCAGGGTGGACGGCTCAGCCGGATCGGTGGCGGCGGCGAGGAGGACACCGCCATCGGGCGACCAGCTCAACTCCCCTGAGAGATCGCTGGCGATGTCGACCGCGGCATCCGCGCCGTCCCGCGAACGGACGTGGACGGAACGCTCGCCATCGACAAACGCGAACCGGCTGCCATCGGGGGACCAGACCGGCGCCGAGACGTGCTCCGTCGCGATCCTGGCGCCGTCGTCGTTGCCGGTCTCCGCATCGAGCAGGCGGATACCGGTCTGGGGCGGTTCGTACCACGATTGACCGTAGAGGGTGTAGACGAGGAGGCGGTCCGCCACCGGCGACCAGGCAACGCTCCAGGCATCGCGAACGCGGCCACCAGTGAGGTTGATCGTCGCCCCGGTCGCCACCGTGGCGACGTAGACGTCACCCGCGACCTGGGTGACCGGCTCGCCCCGCGGCTGGTCCTTGCTGACGAAGGCGAGACGATCCCCGGTCGGGGACCAGGAGGGGTTGATGGAGAGGGGTTTGGAGGGACCGCTGAGATCGGTTTCCCGGTGACTGGCGACGTCGACGACGCGGACGCTGATCGCGCCCAGCTCGCGAATGTGGTCATAGCCGACAAGGCTGGTATAGGCAATATGGGCGCCGTCCGGACTCCAGAGAGGCGGGGCGTGGGCGGAGAGCCCCTGGCTGAGGCGGGTCAATCCGGTGCCGTCGACGGCGATGACGTAGAGGGCGACGTTCTTGCCAGCGGTGTCGTTCGGGTCGAGGGAGATGAAGGCGACGTGGGAGCGGTCGGGGCTCCAGGTTGGCCAGATGGCGGGGACGGCGTCGGTCAGGAGGTGTTCGTCGGCACCATCGGGGCCGACCAAGTAAAGCCCGTGGTCGTGCGCGAGGACGAGCGGCGCATGGTCGCGCCGGAGGGCGGCGAGACGTGGGGCGGCCCCGGGATCGCCAGGATCGGCGGCAACGAGGGTGACGAGCGACCGTTCGGCGCCGAGCCAATCCCGGCTCGCCTCAGCGGTTTCCACCTGATGGCGAAGCTCGTCAGCATGGCGACGGCGGGCATCAGCGAGGCGGGCGGTGACGTCCTCGTAGCGGGGGAGATCGCGGGCGACCGGGAGGAGGGCGGCGATCGCGTCGTCGAAGTGGCCGGCATCGAGGGCGGCGATGCCGTCGAGGTAGGCGTCGCGGTACGGCGTCAAGGCGGTGAGCGCGTCGGCGCGACGGGCATCGGCGTCGCGAAAGCCGGCGGCGGCGGCGTAGGCGGCGGCCGCCACTTGGTAGTCGCCGGCGGCGGCGGCGGTCTGCGCGCGGGCATACCATCCGGCGAGGCTCGCCTGGTCGGCGCGGTGGCGCTCGGCGGCGACGGCGCCGGTGGTGAGGAGCGCCAGAACGGGGAAGAGGTAGAGGAGCCGGAGGATGCCATGGCGGAGACGGGAGGACTGAGACAGCGAGGACTGAGAACTGAGGACTGAGGACTGAGAGAGTACGGCGGGGCCGCGCGAGTGGTGGGGGGAGCGCCGCAAGGGCGTGGCGGAGGGCGCGGGGCGGTCGCGCGGCGGGAGACCGACGCCGCAGATCGCGCAGCGTGAGGCGGCGACGGGGTTCATGGCGGCGCAGGCGGTGCAGAACATCGCGACCCTAGGGTGGCCCGCGGCGGAGCGCGCCGAGGACGGCGTGCTTCTATCGTACCATCGGGATCAGGGTTGAGGGGTCGCGGTCGTGACCCCGACCAGCGGCGGAGCGCGGGGGAGACGGGTGACGGAGAGGGATCGGCGTCCAGGGGACGCGGCAGCGCGACAGGGGCACCAGGCTCCGGTTGACCGAGCGCGGGCGATTGGCTGCCTGCTGGCGGGGGGCATCGTGGTTGCCCCGTTTCTGGCGCTGCTCTACGACCTCGACGCCGGGCTAGCGGTAATGGCGCTGGCGCTGGCGGCGACCGCGTTCCTATCGCGCGAGGCGGCGCGAACAGGCGGCGCGTCCGTGCGGCGACGACTGCTCGTCGTGGCGGCGGTCAATGGCGCGCTGGCGTTGGTATGCCTGGTGGTGCTGGCATTCTTGATCGCGCGCCGGCTGTGACGACGCCAGGCGGTGGAGACACCTTTTCGCGTCGCCGGTCAGAGGCCGGGCGCTACCAGCTACCTGGCTTTCCCGCCGGGGTAGGAGGTTGCGCTGGGAGAGGGCGGCGGGGGTTGGTCTGGATCACGAGGAGGCGCGGCTATCGGGCGTGTCGTGATGGCGGGGCGATGAGGACTCAGGGACCGCGAGCGCGTCCCGGCGATGATCCGGCCGGCAACGGAGGACCCGCCCGCGTCCGGCCACCTCGCCGCCGGCGGGGGACTGGGCGACGAGACCAATGTGGCACGTCGCATGGGGACCGGCGCGCGTGGTCCCACCAAGCTACGACGTCACTTCGAGCCAGGGCGACCGCGGGTGGCGGGAAGGAGGGGGAATGGCAATCGCTGAGAATACGACGCTGGTGCGCCGCTTCTACGAGGAGGTGATCAACAGCAGGGCCTTGGACGCGATCGACGGGATGGTGGCCACCACGTTCGTCCACAACGGCGAGGCGCGCGGACCCTCGGGGCAGCGGCAGGCGATTCAGGAGATCCTGGCCGCGTTCCCGGACGTTCGGGTCGCCATCGACGACGTGGTGGCGGAGGGGGATCGGGTGGTCGCGCGGCAGACCTGGCGGGGGACCCACCAAGGCACGTTCATGGGGATCGCACCCACCGGACGGTCAGCGACCTGGACGGGGACGGCGACGCTGCGATTGGCGGACGGTCAGATCGCGCAGGCGTGGGTCAACGAGGATGACCTCGGGTTGCTGCGGCAACTGGGGCGGTGGTCGCGCCGAGAGCGTCTTGACAACGGAGCGAGCCGGCCGCGTGCGACCGCTCCCATCTGCCGCTCGTGACGGCGGAGCGGACGCACCGCGACGCTCACGGAGGTAGCGCTAACCAGGTGTGCCGGGACTGGTCCGCGGTCAGGATGTGACACCGGCGGCGGGCGATGATCCAAGATCAGTTCGGCCTGTCTCAACCCGAGTGGTTGCCCGCCGACACCTACCTCGGCGCCTGATTCGCGCGGACTGGATGAGGCGGCCCGGGCGACGAGGAGCGCGACCGGCGCCGTGAACGTGCCCTCGTCCTCGATCGAGAGCGCCGCGCGGGCCTCTGTCGGAGCCGCTTTTAGCAGGGAGCGGAGCGCGGCGACGGTCGGGGCGGGGGTCGCCATGCGCGTCACCCACCGATCGAACTGGAGCCGGAGCGGCCAGCGGCCGGCGTCAGCGGCCTCCAGCCCGGCGGTCGCCAGCATCTCCCGCCACTGCGCCACCGTGTGATCGCGGACGTGCGAGGGATCGCGGAGTATCTCGATCGCGTTGAGGAACGTATCGGACGTCAGGTCATCCGGGGCAACGACGTCGACGAGAAGCAGCGTTCCACCCGGCTTGAGGACGCGGGCCGCTTCGCGCAGAGCGGTGACCGGATGCGGGTAGTGGTGGGCGCTGTAGCGCGAGGTGACCAGATCGAAGGCGTCGTCTGGGTACGCGAGCCGCTCGACGTCGCCCCGCTCGAAAGTGACGTTGGTAATGCCGCGGTCGGTGGCGAGGCGGCGGGCTTCGACGAGCATCGGTTCAGTCAGGTCGACGGCGATCACTCGCGCGACGCGCGGCGCGAAGGCGAGGGCAGTATGTCCGGTGCCGGTGCCGAGATCAAGCACGTGGTCCGTGCCACGGAGGTCGGTCGCGGCGAGCATCGCCTCCAGGTCAGGACCGGCGGCGTGGACCTGGCTCGTGACGTAGTTGGCGGCGACCGGTCCAAACTGTCGCTGGACCGACTCCTTGACCTCCATCTGGTGCGTGCCTCCGATGCGGATGTCGCTTCGCGCGAGGGACACGTCGGTCCCGGAACGGGTTGATACTCCTGACCCACGGACGACTTTACCGGAGCGAGCGTCATCCATCCACCTATCCGAACCCGCTGACCGTCTAGCCCACGCCGGCAAGGACCCTGGAGACCCGGCGCTCGCCGTCGCCGGGCGACCCCAGCTCGATCCGTTCGATGGCGTCGCGCGGGACGACGTCAAGGAGTACAACAGCCCCTTACGATCGGGCGCACGGGAGGAGGGGGTGACGTGTTGATCGATCACGACAACTTGGAGGAGTTCGCCGACCCGCAGACCTACGATCTCGAGGATGCCAGCGACACGGGTATCGCGTTCTACACGGCATTGGCGCGGGAGACCGGCGGCCCGGTGCTCGAGATCGCCTGTGGCACTGGCCGTGTCAGCATCCCTATCGCGAGGCTGGGTTTCGCCGTCACCGGCGTGGATATCGTCCCTGGGATGGTGGAGCTGGCGCGCGCCAAATCCGCCGGCTTGCTCACGCGCTGGGTCGAGGCTGACGCGCGGACCTTCGACCTCGGCGAGCGATTCCGGCTGATCTTCGTGACCGGCAATGCTTTCCAGGCATTTCTGACGCGCGCCGACCAAGAGGCGCTGTTGGAGCGCGTTCGCGCGCACCTGGACGACGAGTGCGTGTTTGCCTTCGAGACGCGCAACCCGCGCTGGGCCACCCTCGAGACTCGGGATGAGGACTACGACGGTCTCTTTACCTTCCTGGAGACGCGGAACGTGGAGGACGCCGCGCACACGTACATCGACGGCAGCGGACGTGAGGTGCGTGTCTCGAGGACGCAGGCATACGACCACGTCGCTCAAATCCTGCACTGGACGACCTACCGGCGCTGGCGCGAGGGCGATCAGGAGCACACCAAGACCACGCGCATCGCGGTGCGCTTCACGTTCCCGCAGGAGCTTGCGGCGCTGCTGCACTACAACGGCTTGGCCATCATCCGGCAGTACGGAGATTGGAATCATGAGCCATTGACCGCCGCCAGCCCGAGCATCATCGTCGTCTGCCGCAAGCGTGCATGAAAGCGGGCGGCGCACCGGTCGCGTCCACCAAGCGCGGTGGTGCCGCCCTACAGCGGTATGAGGAACAGGTGCTCACGCCCTCCGCTTCGGCGTTGGGGCGCTACTGTCGCCCCGCGGCCGATGGGCGCGGCAAGCAGCGCCCCTACCAAACGCCTTTTGGCGTCAACTGTTGGACAAACCGGTTTAGTCGGAGGCGGCCGCCTTCTTCGGTGCGCGCGCGGCGGTCCGCTTCGGCTTGGGCGGTTTTCCAGCCGATCGTGAGGGCTCGGACGCCGTCGGAGCCTCTTCGCTGGGAGGTAACAGGAGATCGGGGAGGGCGATCGGGGCGAAGCCAAGGAGCAGCGATTGCTCGACGATGCCACGGCGAAGGAGGCGCTCGGCGTCGCCCAGGGTCCGGCGAAGCGGGTGTTCTGGCGAGACGTCGGTCAGCATCTCGCGGACCTGGCGCAGGAGGTCGATCGTCTTGTTGAAGGTGAGCACGAGATCGCCTTCGGAGAGCTCGATTGCCTCGCCAATCTCAGCCATCGTCGCGCCCCGGCACCAGGCGTGGGCGGCGCCATAGAAGCTGGCATTGTGTCCCTCCGAGATGACGAGTCCCTCGGCCCGCTCCTCGCCGAGGACGGCGTGCTCGACATCCTCCAGCCGGCGTCGAGCGAGGACCAACCGGTCCGGCAGGACGAACCGGTTGCCGTAACGGAAGTCGCGGTCGAATGAGAACCAGGAGAAGACCTCGGCGAGGTCCTCCGGCGGCAGGTGGTCGAGGATGCCGCGATCGACCAGCTCGCAGAGAATCAGGCCGTCGTTGTCGAACACTTCGGCCAGCATGTCGGCCTTAGCGGTCGGGTAGCCGCGGTGAAGGTAGCCGAAGCGGTGGAGGACGTTGCGGATGCCGCGAATGACGCCACGAATACGGGCGTCCTCAGCGTCGATCTCGCGGCCAAGATCCTCCTCCAACTGGCGGCGATCCTTGTCCAGCCGGTCGATTTCGGCCAGGTAGTCGCGGTGCTCTTTGCGGCGGGGGCAGGGGTGGCAGGGGTGGTTCTGGCGCTCGTGTTGGAGGTCGCGGCTCTGGGCGTGAGCCTCGACCACCTGCTCGGTCAGACTCCGGGTCTCGGCGGCGACGCGCTCCGCCTCCCGCTCGCGATGCGCGGCGGCGAGGGCGTCGAGGTCAGGGAGATCGCGCGCCGCCGCCCGCTCCCAGAGGGAGGCCAGATCGCCGGCGGGCAGAAGGGTGGTCGCGTCGCTAATCTCATCTGGGGGCTCGATCAGCGCTGGCGGCAGATCGACGATCTTGTCGGTGAGATGGTCGATCTCCCGGTACTCGGCGAGGAGGCGGATCGTCTCGCCGAAGAGGAAGCGGCCGACGCCCCCCTGGCCGCCGCGCCCGAGATAGATGCCCCACCCACCGCGGCGGGCGTGGGCCAGCAGACCGGGGGTCGCGTTACGGAAGGCGCGGCGGAGCGCCTGGCGGCCCGGCTCTGCCCAGGGAGTGGCGGTCTCCAGGGCGCGGCGAACAACCGCCTGGTCCTCGCCCAGCCGGCGCTCCTTGTTCTGGGCGGCGGTCAGGGAGCGGGTCAGCCGCCGGTAGTCTTCGAGCAGCTCATCACCGGAGTCGAGACCGATCAGACAGCCCTGGGGGATGCGCTCGATCTCGGCGACGACGCCGATGATGTCGTCCTCAAGGTCGCGGAGCCGCTGGCTGGTCTGAAACTGGGCCAGACTCTGCTGGAGCATGTGGCGGACGCGCTCGCCGTGAGGAGGATCCCAGAGGTTGAGGACGGTGTTATAGCGAACGGCGAAGGCGGAGCGGACCGGGTGCAAGGGGCCAGTCGCGATCTCCAGCGTGTCACGAAAGGAGAACCAGGGGGAGTAGGGGACGACGACGTGGCCGAAGCGGTCCATCCCGCGGCGACCGGCCCGCCCGGCCATCTGCTGGAACTCGTTCGGGATCAGCATGCGGCGCCGGCGGCCATCCCACTTGCTCATCCGGCCGACGACAACGGTGCGGGCCGGCATGTTGACGCCGAGGGCGAGGGTGTCGGTGGCGAAGACGACCTCCATCAACCCGCGGGAGAAGAGGACCTCGACCAACTGCTTGAGGATCGGCAGGAGGCCGGCGTGGTGGAATCCGATCCCCTTGCGACCAAGCGCGGTGATCGTCTTAACCTGCTCCAGCTCGCGATCCTCGGGACGGAGACCGGCGAGGATGGCGTCGATGGTCTGGTCGATCAGGCTGAGCTGGCGGGGAGTGACGAGATGCGGGCGCATCACGGCCAGCCGCTCGGCGAACGCCTGGCAGTCGTTGCGGCTAAAGAGAAAGTAGATGGCCGGCAGCATCTCCTTGGCGGCGAGGGCGTCGACGATCTCGCGGGGCTGCGGCTCGTCCATTTCAGGGTTGGAGCGCTCGGACCGTCGGCGGCCGTGCGGTCCCCCGCGGCCGACCTGGCGGCGGAGCTCGCCGCCGGTATGCGGAAAGTCCCGGACCTGGGTTCCGGTGTGATCGACAACGAGGTGCAGCTCCTTGTCGATGAAGTAATTGAGGGCGAGCGGGACGGCGCGCTCGGTGTGCGTAACCAACGTGATCGGGCGGTGAGTGTGGGCGATCCAGGCGGCGATCTCGGCGGCGTTGGCGACGGTGGCGGAGAGGCAGATGAGCTGGACGTGCTCCGGGCAGAGGATGATCGCCTCCTCCCAGGTGGTGCCGCGCTCGGGATCGGCCAGGTAGTGAATCTCATCGAAGATGACGCAGGCGACGGGATCGAGATCCCAGGGTGTCTGGAGAAGCATGTTGCGGAGAACTTCGGTCGTCATGACAACGACGCGGGCATCGCGGTTCTCGGAGACATCGCCGGTGAGGAGACCAACCTCGTCGCCGTAGGTGGCGCGGAGGTCGCGGTACTTCTGGTTGGACAGCGCCTTGATCGGGGTGGTGTAGAGAACGCGGCCGGTCCCTTTGAAGACCTCGTAGATGCCATATTCGGCGACGACGGTTTTCCCGGTGCCGGTGGGGGCGGCGACCATCACGGAGTCGCCGTGGAGCAGGATGCGGATGGCGTCGCGCTGAAAGTCGTCGAGGGGGAAGGGGTAGAGAGCGGCGAACTGATCGATTTCGGCTTCGACGGCGGGGTCGGGTGGGGAGACGGACCGTGAGTTGGCAGAGGTGTCCCGGACGCCGTCGGTGGTTGGGACGTCAGCGAGGGCTGACGGGGAAGTGGCGTCGGGGTCGGGTTTCCGGGTCTTTGGCTGCTTTGCGGTGGACGCCGTTTTGGGCAAGAGTGGGGTGATCCTTTAGTGGCGGGGCGGTTGCCCGGAGGCGGGAGGGCGTGAGGAGGGCGACGACGGCCCGGCAATGGAGCGAAGTGTAGCAGGGGAGGCGCGGGCGCTGTTCCTGACAGGAGATGCCGGGGACGATAGCGGACAGTGGTCGAGCTTGAAGGATGACATTGGGTAATCGACTTCCGATACTTCGCTAGGGCATTGGCCTCCTCAAACATGCGACGAGCCAATCGTACCGGGGCGACACCGGAGAACCGAGTTCCGGGTGATCCAGTCGGCGGAGAGGTCTCGGGCCGAGCTTGTAGGCAAACAGGGCCGCCGTTGCGCCAAGGGAGCATCGTCCCGCGTCTACGTTGGCGGGGCAGCGTAGAATACGATGCGGCGGTCGAGGGATGAGCCAGTGGAGTCAAGCGAGAACGAGTCGGAGGTCTTCCGATGCGTGGACCCCTGGGGCCGGGAAATCGTGCTCATGGCGTCGACCTGGGAGGAGCATATCGTTCCAGATCATGCCCCGCTGTTTGGCAACGAAGCCAGCGTCCGACTCGCGCTCACGTCTCCCGATTTAGTCATGCATGACGCCGTCCATCCCGATCGTGAAAGCTTCTATCGATTGGCGGTGCTACCGTCTCCCTACGAACACTGTTCCCTGAAAGTATGCGTCGAGTTTCGTCGAGCAACGGACCCTCGAGGGGGACGAGTGGTGACTGCCTTTCCGACCAAACGAATCAAGCCAGGAGAACAGAGGAAGGTGCCATGACCGAGGGGAACAAGCGACCGCCGCTCCCAAAGTGGCCGAGACTGGACGACGTCGATCTCGGTCAGATCGCGATGAGCTACGATCGCGACAGTGACACATTGCTGGTCCATTTCGGCGCGCGCGGGCGGGCAGGCGTCGTCGATTACATCGACGACTATTTAGCGCTCCTGACAGACGTTGAAAGCCAGGATGTCGTCGGCGTTCAGATCGAAGACTTCCTCAGCACCGCGGTGCTTGATGACCCTTCCCTCCTCAATCTCCTCGATCTCGCGGAGCTGCGCGGCATCACCCGAGAGCAAGTGAGCGCACTTCGGGCGGCGCAGCCGTTGGATTCCAGGAAACGCGCCGCGGTCGCGGTCGTGCTCGGTGAGCTTGCTCGCAAGACGGCCTGACGCTCGTCAAGGGATTTGGCCAGGCTGTGCCGCCTCATCTCATCGAACCGCAACCGCCGGAACGATTCTCTACCACCCTGAGGTTCCGGGGTCGCCTTTGAAGGGGCCGACGATATCGGGGGTGATCCAGCCACCGTAGAAATCACCGGGTTGGGATTGAACGGGGACGCCGTCAACGAGACAGGCGTCCATCTTGCTGGGGTAGAAGGCGAGGTAGCCTCCGATCGGGGCGAACGCCGGGTTGGGGTGGGGATAGCTCCAACCGGCATCCGACGCCGAGCGGTCGCCGACACGGACGGTGTGGTAGGTCGCGGTTCCTTTCCATTCGCAGACGGTGCGGCGCGGGGTGGGGACGAGCAGGTCGCGGCGGATGTCCTCAGGCGGCAAGTAGTAGACCGGCGGATGACTCGTTTCGAGGACGCGGTAAGCGTGGTGGGTGTCGGCGATCGTCTCGCCGTTGAAGACGACTTGGACGTGGCGCGGACTCACCTCGAGGCGGGGTGGCCGGGGATAGTCCCAGACTGATTCTTGACCCGGTCCCGGCGCGATCTTCGTCGATTGTCCGTCCTGTTTTCTCATCAGTGGTCTCCGTTCGTGATCGCCAATGCGATCATGTTTTGTTGGCTCCCCGGTCGTAGGCGACGCGGGCCAAGTATGGCGACGGCGCGCGACGGGGTTGGAAAATCCGCTACGACCGCGACCGGGCCGGGGTATCACGCGAGAACGATGGGCACGTTCCCTACGCGATACTTGGCGGCGGTGGGCGCCGGTGATGTCCAGCGCCGCCGAAGCGGACGACGGGAGGGCGCCCGATGGATCCGGAAGGCGAAGCGACCGTCCGCGACATCGGAGAGTTTGGGCTAATCGCGGCGCTGCGCGCGGCGCTGCCGCCGGTAACGGTTGCCGGGGCGGGGCTGGAGATCGGGATCGGGGACGACGCCGCAGTCTGGCGGCCAGCGGCGGGGGAGGCGCTGGTCGTGACGACCGACAGCTTGGTCGAGGGGGTCCACTTCCGCCGCGACTGGACCGATTGGGCCAGCCTCGGTCACAAGACGCTGGCGGTCAATCTCTCCGACCTGGCGGCGATGGGGGCGAGGCCACGATTGGCGGTGCTAACGCTCGCGTTGCGGGGGGACGAGCGCGTCGCCGATCTGGTGGCGCTCTACGAAGGACTCGGCGCCCTGGCGGCGCGCTCCGGAACGCTGATCGCCGGTGGCGACATCGTCACCTCGCCAATGGCGCTGACATTCCATGTGACGGCCATCGGCGAGAGCCGGCAGGGGGGGATCCTGACGCGAGCCGGCGCGCGGCCGGGCGACGTCGTCGCGGTCAGCGGGACGCTCGGGGCGGCGGCGGCCGGTTTGCGGCTGTTGACGGAGGGGGGGAGCGGTCCACGAGCGGGGGCGGCGACGGCCGCGGCGCTGATCGCCGCGCACCGGCGCCCTGAGCCGCGTCTTGGACTGGGGACGATCCTGAGCGAGCGGGGTGCGACGGCGGCGATGGACCTGAGTGATGGCTTACTCGGCGACTTGCCGAAGATCCTGGTCGCGAGCGGTGTCGCCGCCCGGCTGGACGCGGCGGCGATTCCCGTCGCCGCCGCGGTGCGGGCTCTCTTCCCGGAGGAGTGGCTGACACTGGCGACGCGCGGGGGCGAGGACTACGAGTTGCTCTTCACGGCACCGCCGGCGGCGTTCGCGACGATTGGCGCCGAAGCCGCGGGGATCGGGGCGACGGTGACGGCGATCGGGGAGATCGTCGCGGCTTCGGCGGGGCGGCCGGCGCTGACGATGCGAGGGCTCGACGGGCGGGAGGAACCGGTCGCCGGTGGCGCCTTCGACCACTTCCGACCGGGCGCGTCGATGGATGATGAAGGCGGTGAGTAATGACCAGGCAGGACGCACGGGACGATCCGGTGGAGGGAGCTCGTGGTCCGTCAACGCTCGTTCGCCATGTCGGGTTAACCCATACCCCGCATGGTGCCGCCAACGACGGCGGGCGCAGCAAGCGGGCGCAGCGAGCAGCGCCCCTACCATGCGGGGATCGCGAATCACCCGTGGGACACCACGAGGGGGATTAGGACGACTGGCCGATGCTATAGGCGATGACGACCAGGATGAAGGTGGCGGCGGTCGCGGCGAGGGCGGTCGTGGCGCGGGCAGACTGGGTGACGCGGGTTTGGGCGTAGCCGTGCTCGAGACCGACGGTGACGATGGCGAGCAGGGCGAAGACGTAGTGGGCCGCCTGGTTGCGGTGACCATCCCCGAGGAGCCAGAAGCCGAGCAGGTACTGGATGAGGAGCAAGCCGGCGGCGGCGAAGGAGAGGTTGCGGGCCCAGGGGAGATCGCTGCCACGCGCCCGGAGGACGTTGACCACGGTCAGGACCAAGTAGGCGAGAACGACGAGCGTCCCAACGATGTTATGGAGACCGACCATGCTTCCTCCCTCGTATCGCCGGCCCGTGCCGTCGCATGGGGGTCATTGGACCGCCATTCGACGATTTGCGCAAGAGGCTTGGGAGGCAATGCGATACAGACGATAGGGGCGGGCCGGGTGGCCCACCCCCATCAGGTTGCTCTGGCGGCGGATGGCGGGCGCCGGGGATCGCTAGCCGCGGCGGGCGGCGCGGACGGCGAGGAGCATGGCGGCGAGGAGGCCGGCGGCGCCGGTGGCGGCGACGGCGGTGGGAGCGGGCTCGGGACCGGGGAGGACGACCTTGCCGTCGCCATAGCTCTCGAAGAGGCGACCCCACTTGGTATCGAGGGCCTTTTTGACGCGCTTGCGGCCGACGACGGGGTACCAGTAGACGTTGTGGTAGAAGTTCGAGGCGAAGAAGCTCCAGGGAACGATCGGCGATTGCAACAGGGCCCGCTCGAAGCGCTTGAAGGGGCCGTGGTAGATGAGGTGCTGTCCCTTCGAGGCGAAGGTGTCCTCCTTGACGAACTTCCAATCCTCAAGGGAGATGTCGTAGCCGACGATCTCGATGTCTTTCGGGTCGCCAACACCAAGCCCTTTTTCGTGAGCGAGGCGGATGAAGGGGAGGTCCATCGGGTTGAAGCCCTGGAGCTTGGCGCTGATGGCGTCGATGGCGACCTGGTCGGCGCTGGCGAGGAGGATGTCCTTTTCGTGGGGACGCATGGCGCGGGGACCGGCGCCATCGCCAGCGAAGGTGCCGTCCATGACGGCGAAGAGACCGGTGTGGATGTCTTGCTGAATCTGGAGGAGGTCGACTAGGGTTTCGTCGATGACGGCGTGGGTCCAGTGGCGACGCTCGGAGAGGAGACCGCCGAAGGCGTTCTTCATGGCACCGGTGATGGTGGTGAAGACGTGGGTCTTGATGGTCGGCAACTGGATCATGTTGCGGCCGATGAAGAGCTTGGGAATCTTGACGCCGTCTGGGAAGATTTGATCGAGGACGAGGAACGGGGTCTTGGGCTGGTAGCGGACCCACTCGACCTGCGGCTCGTAGAGGTGGACGTTGTCGACGCCGTATTTGTCGACGACGTACTTGTGCTTGTTGTTGCGCTCCCCGACGTAGGCGTTGACGACGACGGTGTTGTTGTGGGCGCCGATCAGCTTCTGGTAGCCGTCGTGCTGGAGGGTGCGGATGACGCCTTCGAGTTGCCAGGGGGTGGAGGAGCAGGCGGGGTACCAGGTTTGCCAGGAGATGTTGATCTTGAGGAGCGTCTCCTTGTCGAGCGGCAAGGCATCCTGGTAGCCGGCCTTGTGCATGACCTCGCCGATGTCGGCGAGGATCGATTCGGGTTGGGTCTTGAGGACCGCGACCTTGCCGCGGCCGGGGAAATCGTGAGGGATCATCGGAACGCTCTGTCCTTTCGTCATCGAAGCCGGCGGGGCGCCGACGGGCGGTCGCGAGAGCAAAAGGGCATGGCGTGGCGCGACCGGCGCCCGCAGGGCATGCTACGTCGCGGGGGAGGGGAGGGTCAAGGCGAGGACTGAGGGGTCGGAGGGCGGAGGGCGGAGGAGTCAGAAGTCAGAAGTCAGAAGTCAGAAGTCAGAAGATGAGTGTAGAGCGCAACTCCCAGCTTTCCTGCAATGACGATGGACGCAGAGGAGACGCTACCCTCGCGGTCAGGCCGCCGGCACGGTGCGGACGGCCCCGCGCGCTCAAACCACACGACGCCAGAGGGGAGAGGGAAGAGGGGAAGACGGAAGGAGGACGAGACGAGGGCTGGCGGGGGGGGACGCGATACGCGGTCACGGCGGAGATGTCGGTCCGCTACATGACGACGGGGAGGAGCACGTGGTGTCCGGCGTGTGCGGCCGGGGTGCGGATGACGGGGGACCACCCCGAGCAGATTCAGGCGCTGCCCAGGCCCGCCCATCTGCCATGGGTGCCGCTTAGAGAGTAGAATATATGTTCTATATTCAATTGTCAAGAGGGTGGGGTGTTTTCGCATCT
>JAABUS010003067.1_pt1 | contig 28617 bp, 17 predicted proteins | sample 5560161 | NCBI WGS metagenome assembly JAABUS01 (sample SAMN10711885, study PRJNA513376) | rock metagenome | isolation source: Antarctica rocks | place: Antarctica: Victoria Land, Trio Nunatak nord | collected 2016-01-04
GAAGATCTCCAGCGCACCGCCGGTGGGCAGGCGCAGAACCGTCGTCTCGGCCTCCTGGCCCGTTGCCGGCAGCCCCAGCACATCGGTGAAGAAGGACACCATCTCCTCATACCGTCCGGTCTTGACTCCTACCCAGCCGACACCCGTGACCTTCATCGTCTCTCCCAGAGCTGTTTGTCCGGGCGCCGACTACTGCCGGCGCAGGGCGGCGACCCGGAGCCTGCCGACCGGGCTAGACACTATGCCGGGACGAGTTCTGCAGTCGTCAGGACGGCGCTCCGCTACGCCACCGCCGGTCTCGCCGCTGACCCGTCCTACTCAGCCCTTCTCGAAGGCAGGGCGAAGGCCGAGGCGGCCCTGGGTCAAAGCGGTGCCGCCGTGCGCGACTACCTCAAGGTGGTGAGCGAGGTGCCGCAGCCCAGCTACCTGATCGAGGCCGGCGAGATGCTGCAGTCTCTCGGCCGAACGAAGGAGGCAGCCCAGCAGTACAGCCTGTTCGACACCGAGAACCGGCTCTTCGTCGCGAACGGCGTCACCCTGGACACCGACCCGACCCTCTTCTACGCCGACCATGGCGATCCAAAGCGGGCCCTCCAGTACGGACAGGTCGGAATTAGGATCCGGCCGTTCATCGAGATGGACGACGCCTACGCCTGGGCGCTGCACGCCAACGGCCGAAACGCCGAAGCGCTGAGGTATGAGCAAAAGGCGATGGCGCTTGGCACCCGTAACGCACTGTTCTACTTCCACGCCGGAATAGTCGAGAAAGCGCTCGGTCTGAACGCGGCGGCCAAGAAGGATCTCGCGACGGCTCTTGCGATCAAACCCTACTTCAGCCCACTGCAGGCGCCGGCGCTGCGCAAGGCGCTGGCCGATCTCGGTGGGACGAGATGAGTGGTCCAAGCCGACCGCTGCTTCGGCTGGGGGTTACGGGGAGTGTCCTCGGCATCCTTGTGCTCGGGTCTGGTTCGGCGGCAAGCGCTCACCCGCTGGGTAACGCCACCGTCAACCACTACGACGGTCTCCATCTCTTCCCCGACCACCTGGCCGCAGCCTCGCGATCGCCAGCCACTGGCCGTTCGAGGAATGGGGCCGGTTCCTACCCGAACACAGCACCGCCGTCAGTGCGTTGTCCGGATGATTGTCCGTAGCGCAGCAGCACCGCGTACAGCCGGAACGCGCAGTCGCTGATGGCCGCGTCGATGATCCACTCAGGCACGATGGCGAAGCGCTGCTCGAGGACGAGGGTGCCTTCCTCGCCGAAGCTGGCGACGGCGGCGTTTCACAACGACGCACCGGCGCGGCTAACGCGACGGCTAACGAACCAGTCATAACGAGTCGGCATGGAGCGGTACGAGCCGGCACGGCGAGGGTGGTCGGTGAGCGTGAATCGGCACCGAATGACACCGGTTGACACGGGTCGTCACCGGTCCCGGTCTGCTTTTAATCCGCGGGTTCCGGGTTCGATCCCCGGGCGGCCCACCGGACAACCCTGCTTTCACCTGCGTCTTTGCACTGGCTGCACCTCCCTCCTGCGGCGTGAACCACCCTGCGGCCAACAAGCGGCTAACGGAACGGCTAACGGACGTGCTGATCGGTCCACTCAACCGCACGAGGTTGGCCGCGAGGTGGTCCGGCTCCAGCTCGGTCCGGACCGCGTCGAGGCCAGCATGCGAGCCGGTCGTTCAGACTGCTCTGCCGTGATCGCCGCCGTCTCGGGCCGCCATTGCGAGTCGGGGATTTGCGGCGGGGCCGTGGCTCTTGCTCTCGCCGGCGGCGTATCGGGATACCGGTGTGTGTCGTCCACTTGCGGGGTGCCGTTGGTCTGGGCGGGCAACCATCGCCGGACCTGCGTCGGAGGCGCACCTGGTGGTCGACACGGCGTGCAGGCGAGGTGAATGAGTACCTCGCCGGCGTTGGACGTGGTCGAGTTCTCCGGAGGGGACCGGTGCCCGTCGACCGCAGCAGAGAACGACGGGCGACCGCCCGGCCCAACGACGAGAAGCTCCCTGAGCGTCCGCGGATGCCTTCGACGGCCCGGGATGACGTGCCGCCACGCCCAGCCGCTCAACCGCTGCCACGTCTGGGCCGTCCCTGTTCATCACGGCACCGTGGGCAGTCGGGTTGGCCGCGCGGTGGTCCGAGGCGGCGGAGAAGGGGTCCCGCGGGCATGGGACCCCGCCCGCGGGCATCATCGGCGCCGGCACCTGCCGACGAGGTTTCCGGTCTGGGTTAGCGAAGTGGCGCCGGAGCCGGTAAGGGGCTCACTCGGCTGGACCAGGCGAGGTGGGCTGTTCCGCTAACGGCGGGACTCCGAAGTCCACGACGGTTGGCTCAGGGGCACAGCCGGAACGGTGGGTACCCGTCCGTGACCAGGATGAAGGCGTAGCCAACGACGGCCACGGCGTCGGTCAGTCGGCGGCGGGGTTGCGTGCGGGACCGGCGGCGTCCCAAGCGTCGTAGCGCGCCTCGTCTCGGGGAGGCGAGTACGACCCGCTCGCATTCTGCCCACGCCGTCCGGACGGCGTCGAGCGCGTTGACCCGCTTGGCCAGCGCGTCAGGGAGCAGGTCCGGTTCGTCCTCGTCAACGCTGACGACGCCGGCCCGTTCCGCCAGGCGGGCAAGCTGTGAATGCGTGCGAGCAGCCAGGTTGCAGCCAGGTACGGGTAACCGGTCGGCGCGGCAAACCGAGGGTCTGGCCCAGGGACGCTGGCGGTCATCGCGTCCTCCCTTCGGTCGTCGAGGTGCCGCAACGAGGGCGGCGTGTCAGTGCGGGCTGAGGGTGGCGCGCGCCGGTAGAGATCGGCGACGAGGTCGGACAGGCCGGGCAGGTCACCGGTCTGCGGGCCGCGGACGGTGACCAACTGCTCGTCGGGGTCCTCGCCGACCTCGTTGCTGGATGGGCGCGGTCCCGGCTGAGTAGTACGTCGCCAAGTAGGGGTCGTAGCCGACGACGACGCGAGCCTGCTCGTGGTGAACTCAAGCCGGCTCATCGACCGCCTCCAACTGGTCGGGTGAGGCGGGGGCGTACACGTGGCAGAGGTCAACATGCGGTGATCTCCGCTTGATCGAGGAGTTGGCAGGCCAGTCGGGTGACCGTCAGCCTCGTGATCGGCTCGCCGCGCTCCGCGAGCTGCGCGCGGGCCTGCTGCTGCGCCCACCCCCCGGCTGCCGCCGGCCTCCGTGAGCCGGGCCTCCACAGCCTCGTGCTCCGCAACGAGCGCCGCATGATCAGCAAGCTGCACCGGCTGTTCCGCGGCGTCCCACACGGGCCTGGGCAAAGCAGCCGCATTGGACCAAGCGTTGCTGGGTCGGCGGCGAGGCTCCGCAACGCGAAGGCGGCCAGCGGCGCGGGCCCGGCACGGACGTTCAGTGCCTCGCGCAGCACCTCCAGCAGCCGGTCCGTGGACCAGCGGGCCTGCGGCTTGCCGAGGCCAGCGGGCCGGCCCGTTGGTACTCCCGTGCGAGTTGCAGAGGTGCCCAAATGCCGCACGCGTCGAGCAGCGCGACATCGTCGGAAGCCAGCCCGCCGCCGTTCTGCAACCGGGACGGAGGGGCGGGAGGAGGAGGGTTCTCGGTAGGACAGTCTGGGTTATGCCGCAGATTTCCCGCCTACGGTGGCCGCACCGTTGCGGCCAGGCGTAGCCGCACGGAGGCGGCCACGAGCGGGGCTGGCCGCAATTTCCGGCCATCGTGCCGGGGACAAGCACGGCACCACCGCGCGCCCGGCTCGGCTCGTCGACCAGATGCCGAAGCTGATCGCCGCGCTTGCCCTATCACCTGCTTTCGGGCAGACGGCCCCCTTCGGGGAGCGGGTGCGGCTTGCCGCAACCTGGCACACCTCGCTCTTGGAGATGCCGCTGTCGGCCCCGATGGCCCGGACCAGGTCGTCGACCTTGCGGGTGCTCACCCCATGCAGGTGGGCCTCCATCACCACCGCGAACAGCCCCTGGTCGACCCGGCGGCGGCGCTCCAGCAGCGAGGGAAGAACGATCCGGCCCGCAGTTGGGGATCGCAGCTTCAGGTCGCCCGGTGGTGGTGGTGAGCACCCGCGGGGCCGGTGCCCGTTGCGCCGGGGCGGGCGGGCGCCGATGGCGGCGGTGAGCTATAGAGTCAGCCTTGATGAGCGTTGGCAGAGCCGCCACGTATCACGTCGTTGCGGGCTCCCGGTGCTGTTACGCATGCCGCCGTCACCACCAGGCCCTGCCTAACCAGGAAACGTCCCGTCATCTCGGTCAGCGGCGGGCCGCGGTGGGTGTGCAAGCCCCTGACCAAGATCCTCGCGCTGAAGACGGAGGCGATCGGGTCGATGAACAGGCACGCGTCCTCGAAGCCGAGCCAGCGCCCGGTCAATGGGTACCATGCCTTGTAGACGGACTCTTTGGCACTGAACAGCAGCCGGTCCCAGTGGATCGCTGGGTCGGAGCTGGCAAGCCCGGCCAGCAGGGCTCGTTCCTCGGCGAGGGTTACCTGCTCGGCCACCCCATCCGGCAGCGGAGCGCAGGGTTCGGCGTCGATCCCCAGACTCACTAGGTCGCCGCGCCGGGCGGCCGCGGCTGCCCGGTAGCCGGTGCAGTGAGTGATGCTACCAATCACGCCGGCTGGCCAAAGGGGCTCACGGCGTGGCCCCGAGCGGATCGCCGCTGCGGGGTGACCGAGGGCGGACAGGGCTCGCCGGGCGCAGCGGCGGGCGGTGATGAACTCGCGCCGCCGGCTCTCGACGGCGTTGGCGATGAGATCTTCCTCGCCGGGGAAGGGCGGCTCGCCAGGGATGTCTTCGAACCTCTCGACGACTACGACCGGTGGCGACAGCAGTAGGTCGGCGATCAACGTAAACCAACCAGGATGCGCCGCACCGAACCGGGCTCGCCGCCGCAGCGTCCCCATTTCCGCAGGTAACCCACAAGACCTCCTCGAGGGGAGTGGTCGTAGCAGGTCGTACCGGGCATGTGCAAGGTACCGTGGACGGCGGTCACCAACCGCTCGCGCGAGCGGAGCGTCCGCTCGCTGTCAGCGATACCTCGCCCACATCACCCACGACCGCCGACCCAGGCCGAAGAGGATCGACGATGCGGTGGCTTCGGCGTGAGAGACGTGCAGATCGCTGACCGTCAGCTGGAATCGGTCATGCCGCCGAACTTTTCACGTCACTGGTCGAGACGCCACGCGTCGAGCGGCGGGACCGGTCGGCAAGGCGCCGCCGGCATGCGGTCAACATCCGGCGAGTCTGGCCATGACGGCCTCGAACCTCTCGGCGGTGGCGTCGAAGATGGTGATGTAACTGATCCCCAGGCTCTCTCTCAACTGGAGCAGCTTCTCGACGATCTCGCCGGTGTCGCCTAGCAGTACGAAGGGGCTCGACAGCGCCTCCTTCGCGGTTAGTGCGCCGCTCGAGACGGAGCGGAGCTCCGTCACGGCCTCCTCGGGGTCCCCGACGGTGCCGGCCCGCTGCGCCAAGATGCTCAGCTCAAGCTGGTCAAAGCGCTCTCCGGCGGCGTCTCGTACGTGCCGTACCCGGCTGGCCAGGCCGTGCATGCTGAAGTATCGGTGGTCCAGAGTCGGCGCGGCGGTGAAGCCGGTGAACTGCACAATGTCGGCGTGTTCCGCGGCGGTTCGCAGGATGCTGTTCCCGTTCCCGCCGACCAGCATGGGCACCCGACCGGCCTGCGGCGGGAGCGGGTTCAACTCGTACTCGAAGAGCTGTCCCGGGCCGGGTTCCTCGGAAATCGACTCCCCGTCGAACAGTCGCCGGAGCTGCTCGACCGTGCGGCCGACGGCCGCTACGCGCTCCCGCACTGGCGGGAACGGCATGCCGATACTGCGCAGCTCCGACTCGGCCCAGCCGGCACCGATGCCGACCTCCAGCCGGCCGCCGCTGATCACGTCGATGGCGGCCACCTCCTGTGCCAAGACGCCCAGCGGTCGCATCGCCACGTTGATGACCTGGCTGCCCAGGCGTATCCGCTGGGTGACCGCCGCCGCGGCCGCCATGGCCGGCAGCGGTGCCAACATCCCGGTGTGGTCAGGGAAGAGGAGCGTTGAGTATCCCGCCTGTTCAGCCCGGCGCGCCACGTCGACGGGCGCGGCTTCACCGTCCCACACGAGTCCGAATCGGAAGGGTCTCACCAGGACAGCATGTCAGGAGCTCCGCCGCCCTGCCCGCCGTGCCGGTTGCCCGCAGCGTGAGAACGGATCCGTTTCCTCCGCCCGTAGACACTGGGGATCAGTAGATCGACATCGAGATTTCCAGAGCGGCCTTGACCGTTGATGATGCCCAGGGTTAGGGTCCGCAGTCAATACGCGGGTGGTCCACTACTCGGCGGAGGATGCCGTTGGATGTGAAGCCGTACTAGCTGTCTGCGCCTGAGTGATTCGTCCTCGAGGCACCGCCGGAACGATCCACGACTTGCTGAGGCCCAGCCTATTGGCGAGGGCGCAATATGTGGCGACATCATGACATAACGCCTTATTGGGGGCGATGCGTTGTCTGCAAAAGAAGCTGTCGGCGTCGACTCGGCCAACTCGTCGGGCGCAATCGACGGAGAGATCTATCAGCCTTCGTTCGGCCAGGAACGCATGTGGCTGACGAGCACGAGGCAGGATGCGCGAATCTACAACATGCGCAGGGTTCTGCGGGTGACTGAGTCGATCGACGAGGCCCTACTCGAGCGGGCGATCGCGGCGGTCCTCGACCGGCAGGACTCCCTACGGACTCACTTCGTGCGGCGGGACGGCGCCCTCTGGCAGGTCGTCGCGCCGGTCTCCAGCGTGCGTCCGGTGATCCATCGGCACGACTTCACTGGACTGGAACAAGCCAACCGGGACCGCGCCCTGCGGAAGGTCTTCGAGGCTGCCGGCGAGCGGGCGTTTGATTTGAGCGCAGGCCCGCTGTTCGAAGTTTCCCTGCTCCACTCCCATCCCGACGAAACCCACCTGCTCTTCGTCTTGCACCACATCATCTCGGACGGCTGGTCGCTCGACGTGCTGGTCGCCGACCTCAACGCCGCCTACCGCGCGTTGGTTGCGGGCGAGCCACCGCCACCGCCGCTGCCGGTCCAGTACACCGAGTTCGCCCGACGGCAACGCGAAGCTTTACCGGAGGAGCGCCTCCGACGCCTGCTCGGCCACTGGCGGAACAGCCTCGCGGGGATGCCGAAGTTGATCGGCCTCCCCCTGGATCGCCCGCGGCCAACCACGGGAGGCGGCCGTGGCGACGTCCGCCGGTTCAATCTCGGCACTCCGCTCCTGCGCGAACTCGAGACGACTGCCCGGCGATATCGGTGCACACTATTCGTCGCCCTCCACGCCGCATTCATCGTTCTTCTGAGCCGCTGGAGCGGTGACCGGGACATCGTTCTCGGCGTTCCCGTCTCGGCGCGCGACCGTACCGAGTTCGAGTCTATCATCGGCTTTTTCCTCAATACGCTGCCACTGCGAGTAAAAGTCGATGATGATCCTCCCTTCCACGTCATCCTGCAACGATGCCGTGATTCCCTGCTGTCCGGACTGGCGCATCAGGACGTGCCGTTTGACAAGCTCGTCGACGAGTTGCAGATCGATCGCGCGGGCGGGCAAGCTCCGATATTCCAGGTGATGCTGAACTATCAGCGCCATCTCCAGCGCAAAGACGACGGCCCGTTCCACGTGGTCACCGTGGAGCTGGATAAACGATATTCGCGACTAGATCTCACGCTTTACATCGATGAGCTCTCCGACGGACGGGTCGACAGCTATTTCGAGTACTCGACCGAGCTGTTCGACGGGTCGACCTTAGATCGCCTGGGCGGTCAGCTCCGTCGGGTAATGGCGGCGGTGGTGCGGGACCCGGAGCGACCGCTGTCCAGCATCCCGCTCCTTTCCTCGGACGAGAGGTGCCGGGCGCTGCGGGACTGGAACGCTACGGCCGCGCCGTTGCCCGAGCGGACCATCCACGGGCTTTTCGCTGACCAGGCGCGGCTGCGCCCGGATGCGGTGGCGATTAGGTGCGGCGAACGGCGGGCGACCTACGCGGAGCTGGACACCTGGAGCGACGGTATCGCCGCGCGCCTCGTCGAACTCGGCGTCAGGCTCGAGGACCGGGTCGCGGTTCGCGCAGAGCGGGGCATCGCCGCAGTTGCCGGGATCCTGGGCACGCTGAAGGCCGGTGCCGTCTACGTTCCGCTCAATTCAGATCATCCCGTGGAGCGGCAGGAGTTCGTGATCGCGGACAGCGGCGCCCAGGTTCTCATCGCCGACGACCATCAGACGGGGCTGTCCGGCGTACGGACGATCCGCGCAGAGGACGCCGCCCTCCGAGCCGGTCCACCGTCGGGGCCCGCCCGGGCGGGCGCCGCGGTTCACCCGGACAACGCGGCCTACGTCATCTACACCTCCGGATCCACCGGGAAGCCCAAGGGGGTGGTCGTGCCGCACCAGGCCGTGCTGCGGCTGGTATGCGGCGCGAACTACGCCGACCTCGGCCCGGACCAGATCGTCATGCACTTGTCGTCACTGTCCTTCGACGCTTGCAAGGTGGAGATATGGGGCCCTCTGCTCAACGGAGGCACGATCGCCGTGGTACCCCCGGGCGGCGAGCTGCTCGACAGCGTGCCCGCAACAATCGCCGACGCGGGCGTCACGCTGGCCCTTCTGATCTCCCCGCAGTTTCACCTCCTCGTGGACCACCGGCTGCCCGGACTCCTACCGCTGAACCAGCTTCTGGTGGGCGGGGACGTGGTGTCTCCGGCGCACGCCCGGCGCTTCCTCGCCGCCGCGCCAGCGACTCGGCTAGTTAACGTCTACGGGCCCACCGAGGCGACCCTATTCTCCACCTACTTCGAGGTGAGCGCGGACGACATCCAGAACAGCGTCCCGATCGGCCGGCCGATCTCCAACACGAGGACGTACATTCTGGACGACGCTCTGGAGCCCGCACCGGTCGGCTCGGAGGGTGAACTGTTCATCGGGGGCCCCGGGCTGGCGCGTGGCTACCTGGGCCAGCCCGGTCTGACCGCCACACGTTTCATGCCCGATCCGTTCGTGGCCGGGGAACGCCTCTATCGCACGGGAGACCGGGGTCGCTACCGTCCGGACGGCTCGGTGGAGTTCATCGGCCGAGCAGACAACCAGATCCAGGTGCGCGGCTACCGGGTCGAGCTGGGTGAGATCGAGGAGGCACTGGCCGCGCAGCCCGGCGTGGCGGAGGCCTGTGTCGTTGCGATCGACGACGGCGCCACCAAGCGCCTGGCGGCGTTCGTCACCGCCACCGCGGGGTCCTGGATCGACACCGAGAAGCTGCGCGCCGCGCTGCCCGCGAGGCTGCCGCGATACATGTTCCCCGAACAGATTAGGACTCTTCCCGTCCTGCCGCTCACCTCCAACGACAAGATAGATCGCGAGGCCCTGGCCGAGGAGGCCCGACGAGGCCCGGACCGCGATGGGAATATCGTCCGTGCGGCAACGGCGACCGAACGTTTGGTCATGGCCGCCTGGCAGGCCGTGCTCGAGCCGACGGCAGAGCTGAGCATCCACGACAAGTTTTTCGAGGTCGGCGGGAACTCGGGGCTGGTGGTCGCGCTGTACGAGCTGTTGCCGCCGGAGCTGCGCACCGGCATCTCGTTCGGCGAGCTGTTCGAGTTCACCACCGTCCGGACCCTTGCCGAGCGGCTAGACAAGCTGGGACTACGGGGACAGGCCCCCGACAACGCGATTGAGGGGTATGAACTTTAATGTCCAGCACGCAGCCGATAACTGCCGCAGTGGACGGGGACGCCTCCGTCGCCGTCGTAGGCATCGCCTTGAACCTGCCGGGCGCCACGTCGCTGGGGCAATTGCGTGACGTGTTGCGCTCCGGGCGCGACCTCGTCCGGGAGGCTCCTGCGGAACGCCTTTACGCGGTCGGCCTTGACGACGACGGGTCGCGCCAGCGCCAGGGCTACCTCTCCCGCATCGACCTGTTCGACCACCGCTTCTTTGGGCTGTCCCGCCGCGAGGCGGAGACGATGGACCCCCATCAGCGGTTTGCGCTCGCCCTGTCGCATGCCGCCATCGAAGACGCCGGCTATGCCGCGGCGGCGTTCCGCGACAGCCGCACCGGGGTGTATCTGGCGACCCCGAGAAGTGAGTACCGGTCCCTGCTCCCGCAGGCCGGGGCCTTGCCGCTACTGGGGAACACCGGGGCCGGCATGGTGGGGCGGGTCGCCTACCACCTCGGATTGTCCGGGCCGGCCATGAGCATCGACGCGGGGTGCGCCTCGGGGCTGGTCGCCCTGCACTACGCCGCCCGCGATCTCGCCGCCGGCGAGATCGACGCCGCTCTGGTGGGAGGCGTGCGACTCAAGATCATTCCACCGGCGGAGAAAGACCGCGCGAACTTCGCGGAGATCTTGGCTCCCGACGGGCGCTGCAAGGCGTTCTCTGCGGACGCCGACGGAGCGGTCGACGGCGAGGGTGCCGTGGTCCTGCTGCTGAAGCGCCTGACCGATCCGATCGCAGACGGGGACGACATTCACGCCGTCATACGGGGCAGTGCGGTCAACCACAACGGTGCGCGGTCGGGTGGTCTCGCCACCCCCACCCCGGCAGCCCAGCGCGAAGTGCTGCTTAACGCGTGGCGGGCAGCCGGCCTGACCGCCGACGACCTGGGATACATCGAAGCCCACGGTTCCGGCACGCGGCTGGGCGACGCCGTCGAGGTCGAGGGGCTGGCCGGCGCGTTCCTTTCCGCCGGCGGGCGTACCCAACCGTGCCTTATTGGCTCGATCAAGACTAACCTCGGTCATCTCGACTGTGCGGCCGGCTTGGTCGGCCTGGTTAAGGCGATCCTGTCGGTCCGCCACGGGGAGATCTATCCGTCGCTGAACTTCGCGGAGCCGAACCCGCTGATCGATTTCTCGCACGTGCGGGTGTCCACGTCGGCCGCGTCCTGGCCCGCCGGTCGCGCTCGCTTCGCCGGCACGAGCTCGTTCAGTCTCACCGGCACGAACTCTCACGTGGTGGTTGGTGAACCACCTCAAAGGACCGAACCGCCCGCGGCGGCCACGGACAGCCCCTACCTGATCAAGGTGGCGGCCCGCAGCGGAACCGCGCTCGCCCGCTACGGCGCCGCTCTGGCCGACGCCGTCGACACCAACCGCTACCGCCTGCCGGACTTGGTCCACACCTTAGACGTTGGTCGAGACGACCAGCCGTTTCGGTTCGGTCGGGTGGTCCGGTCCACCGCGGAGGCGTCGATGGCCCTCCGCTCCCTCGCCAACGAGCCGCCGGCCACCGGAGTCAGGCCGCGACCCCTGGTGCTGCTCTGCTCCGATGACGCCGAGGTTCCGGCCGCCGCCAGCGACGCTCTTGCATCGGCGTTTGAGGTATTTGCCCGAGCGCACGACGAGGCACTGGCGGCGAGCGCCGCTCTCGGGCCCCAGTGGAGCGCCGCCTTCTCGGAGCAGTACGCATTGTATTGCCTGCTGCGCGACCTCGGCCTGGCGGAGAACGCCATCATCGGCTCCGGGCGCGGTAACTTGCTGGTCCGGCTGGTGCGTTCCGGTGCGCGGCTCGACCAAGTCGTCGAACTGTCGCGCGATCTGCCGGATGGACAGCTCAGCGCCGACCGCGTCCGCGCCGCGCTGCGCAGTCTGACGTTTGACGACCCGCCCGCCCTCCTGGAGGTGGGCAGATCCGGCCGCCTGTGCCGGATGATCAAGGAGCTCACCGGCGAGTCCGATCTCGTCGTCGCCGCCGCACTCACCGACGGACGTGCGGATGCGCCGAACGAGCTGCTGCGAGCCATTGCGGAGCTCTACATCGCCGGCGTCTCGGTAGGCTGGAAGACGTACGCGGCACACGTCCGCGGTAGGCGCGTTCATCTTCCGACCTACCCGTACGACGAGGCGATCTGCTGGCCCCAGCAGCAGCCACGACGCCCGACCGAACGGGCTGCCGTCGCTCCGCCAGAGTCGGCGGCTCCGGAGACGGCGAGGGCGCTGAAGGACCGAGTACCCGACATCGACGTCGACGTCGATGTCGATGTCGATGTCGCGCGGATCGAGCAGACGCTGATCACCATTCTCGAGGAGGCACTCGACGCCGAGAGCCTGTCGGCCGATGCCGACTACTTTGAGCTGGGCGGCAACTCCATCACCGCGCTCGGCGTCCTGGACAAGGTTCAGCAGCAGTGCGCGGTCCGCTTGTCTTTCGGGGCGCTCTACGAGCATCGGACGGTGCACGATCTTGCCCGCCACGTTGCCCAGGTACGCAGCGGCGAGGTCGAACAGGAGCCCTGGGACTCCACGGTGGTCGGCATGCAGCGCGTCGAACGGACGCCGCCGCTGCCGGCGAGCTTCCAACAGGAAAGCATCTGGTTCCTCGACCAGCTCGCGCCGGGTAAGCCCACTTACAACGTGCCCGTCGTACTCCGCATGACCGGACCGCTCGACGTCGACGCCCTGACCTTCGCGTTCCGCGAGCTGGTCACGCGGCACGAGGTGCTGCGCTCCCGGTTTCTGGTCCGGGGTGGCGAGCCCTTCCTGATTATCGATCCAGCCGAGCCATTCGATCTCCCGGTAGTCGACGTCAGCCACCTCGGGCCCGAACAGGCGCACCGCTTTGCCTCCGAGCTGGTGCGCGAGGAGGCGGCCCGGCCGCTGAACATGGCCGAGGACCGGCTCATCCGGTGCCTTCTGATTCGCGTCGCGGCGGCGACAAATGTCCTTGTGATCACGATGCATCACAACGTCGACGACGGCTGGAGCCCGGGCATCTATCAGACCGAGCTGTCCGTGGCATATCGCGCCCACCTGCAGGGCGCCCAGGTGCGGCTGCCGGAACTGCCTATCCAGTACGCTGACTACGCGGCCTGGCAGCGGCGCTGGCTGGCCAGCACGGACGCGAAGCGGGAACTCGACTATTGGCGACGGACCCTGGCCGGAGCACCGGCCAGGCTTGAACTGCCGACCAGCCGGCCGCGCCCTGCTAAGCCGAGCCACCGAGGGACGACCTACTTCTTCGTTTGGTCGGAAGAGCTTTCGCAACGCCTCCGCGACTTCAGCAGGCGCCATCGCGTGACCCTGTTCGTCACGCTGGTCACGGCGCTTAATGTGGTGCTCGTCCGGTACTCCGGGCAGTCCGAGGTCGTAATAGGCACGCCGACGGTCGGCCGTCGCCGCATTGAGACGCGGCGGTTGATCGGGTTCTTCAACAACATGCTCGCGCTGCGAGGCGATGTGACCGGCGATCCCACCTTCATGGAATTGTTGTCTCGCGTCCGGGAGACGGTCATCGGCGCCCTGGACCACCAGGACTTCCCGTTTGAAAAGTTAGTGGAGCAGCTCGCTCCCGAGCGCGACCCGTCGCAGAACCCGGTGTTCCAGGTCGCTTATATCCACCAGAACATCCCTCGGATCGGTTACGAACTCCCCGACATCGAGGTCACCAGCTTTGAGGACGACCTGGTGTTGCGGGGGGTGGCGCCGGGAACGGCGAAGTTCGATATGACGTTCGGCGTCTGGGATCAGGCCGACAGCCGTCCGCGGTTGGAGTGGTTGATCGAGTACGCCACCGACCTGTTCGACGAAAGCTTCATCCGGCAACTGGCGCAGCACCTGGAGACCGTCGTGGGGGCGATGATTGCCGACCCCAATCAGGGCGTAATGCATGTCCCCCTGCCGTCATTACAGAGCACCGCTGAGATTACCAGCTTCGGCGAGCCGGCCGCGGACGCAGTGGTCGACCAGAGCATCCCGGTCCTCCTCGCCGGCCTGGTCCGGCAGCAGCCAAACGCCCCCGCGGTGCTGAGCGCCGAGGGACGTCTCACCTACCGCGAGCTGGACGAATGGTCGGAGCGCATCGCGGGGCGGCTCCGCGAAATAGGGATCGGCGCCGAGGATGTCGTGGCGGTCTGCGAGCCGCGGGGCCCGCGATTCATCGCCGCGATCCTGGCGGTCCTAAAGACCGGGGCAGCCTATGCGCCACTGGAGCGGCAGCACCCACCCGATCGCTTGGCGTTCACCGTGACCGACTCCGGTGCTCGGGCGGTGCTCAGCAGCGAGCGGCTGCCATGGGTGCCGGCCGCCGTCCCGCTGGTGAGCACGGACCAGACTGCCGCGAACGGCGATCGGCCCCGGCTGGCCGGTGCCGCACCTCACCCAGACAACGCGGCCTACGTGATCTACACGTCCGGGTCGACCGGGCGCCCCAAGGGGGTGGTCGTGCCGCACCGGGCGGTGACCCGGTTGGTGTGCGCACCCGATTACATCACTTGGGCACCCGGCGACGTGATGCTGCACGTGTCCTCACCCGCCTTCGACGCCGCGGTGCTCGAGATCTGGGGTCCGCTGCTCAACGGCGCAGCAGTTGCCATCGTCGAGCCCGGTAGCGACCTGCTCGACGGGGTTAGCTCGACCATCCGGTCGGCAGCCGTCACCTCGGCCTTGCTGACCGCTGCCCAGTTCCATGTTATGGCAGAACATCGCGCGGACGAGTTGAAGAAGCTTCGCCACCTACTGGTCGGGGGCGACGTTCTCTCGCCCGCCCACGCGGGCAGGTTCGTTCTGGACGCGCCCCAGACGCGGTTCAGCAACGTGTACGGCCCGACCGAGACCTGCGTCGTGGTGACCTGCTGGCAGATTGCCGATCCCCCGGCTGGCCGGGTCCCCATTGGCCGCCCGATCTCGAACAATAGCGTCCACGTGCTTGACACCGCAATGAATCCCGTGCCGGCTGGCGTCGTGGGCGAGATCTTCATCGGTGGTCCCGGGCTGGCCCGTGGCTACCTCGGCCGGCCCGGGCTGACGGCCCGGACATTCATGCCGGATCCCTTCGGCACCGGACAACGCCTTTACCGGACCGGCGACCTCGGCCGCCGAGACGCCAACGGGACGCTGGAGTTTCTCGGCCGCAAGGACGACCAGGTCAAGGTGCGCGGCTTCCGGGTGGAGCTGGGTGAGATCGAGAACGTGTTGATAGCCCAGCCCGACGTCGGTCAAGCCGCGGTCCTGCTCGAGCGGAAGGCCGATGGGGACAGCCAGCTCGTGGCCTTTGTGGTCGCGCAGCATCCGGGCACGGCCGACGACCTGCCTCGGAGCCTGCCGGGACGGCTCAGCTCGTTCCTTCCGCAGCACATGATCCCGCGCCGCTACCTGACGGTGGACGCACTGCCGCTGACCTCCAACGGCAAGGTGGACCGGCTTGCCCTGACGGCGCTGCAGGGCGCTGCCCGGCTGACGCGAACCCCCGGCGCGGTCAGCGACGATGCGGACGAACGCGCGATGAGTGACGTCTGGGCGGAGGTGCTCGAGATCCGTCAGGTCGGCAGTGACGAGAACTTTTTCGATTTGGGCGGGCACTCGCTCAACGCCACCAGGATCATCGCCCGCATCACCGAGGTGCTGGGGGTGGAGCTGCCGCTCTGGATGATCTTTGAGTATCCGACGGTCGGGGCATTGACCGCTGCACTGCGCGAGCAGCGCAAGCAACAGCAGCAAGCGGCTCCGGAGACGTCCGCGCCGAAACTTAGTCGCATCGAGCGTGTCCCGCGGACGGAACCGCGGCCGGGCACACCGCACAACTCGAACGAATCAGACTCCAACCGATGACGTCGACCGCCTCCCGTTTTGCCATCGCCCGAGTCGCCGTAGTGGGAGCCGGCACGATTGGCCCCGGGGTGGCGCAATGCGTCGCCGAGAGTGGCCTTCCGGTCCTTTTGATCGACTGCGATCCGGCCGCCCTCGACCGATCCCGGCAGCGCATCGGCCGCGATCTGCGGCTCGGTCGCCTGCTTGCCCCGCGCTCGGCCGGCGACGGCCAGGCGCCGCCCGACCCGGCAAAGATGCTGGAACGAATCACCTTCGGCACGCAGATCCACGCTCTTGCCGAGGTTGATCTGGTAATCGAGAACATCACCGAGGACGTGGGCGTCAAGCTAGCTTTGTACGCGTCACTGGATGACGTATGCCGACCGGAGACGGTATTCGCAGCCAACACTTCGGCCATATCTATTGCAAAGCTGGCCGCGGCCACGGAACGTCCGGACCGTGTGGTCGGTATGCACTTCATGAACCCGGCACCGGCGACGTCCGCGGTCGAGGTGGTTCGTGGCGCCGAGACGTCAGGGCGCACCCTTGAACTGGCCACCTGTTTCCTCCACCGGCTCGGCAAACGGGTCGTGCTAGTCAATGATGGGCCCGGATTCGTAATCAACCGAGTTCTCATGACTATGATTAATGAAGCGGCCGGACTAGTGGCGGACGGGGTGGCCGATCCGGCCACAACTGACGAGGCATTCCGAGAATGCCTGGGTCATCGAATGGGGCCGCTCGAGACGGCCGATCTTATCGGCCTCGACAACGTCGTGGATACGATGGCGGTCCTCGACGACGCCATGCCGGGCCGGCATCGAAGCGCGCATGCGCTGCTCCAGGCGCACGTGCGATCGGGCCGCCTCGGCCGCAAGAGCGGCGCCGGCTTCTACGAATACGTGACCGGGACCGTGACCACGGCGCAATCTCCTTCAACCGACAAGGCCGAGGGATGAATGACCAATCGATACAGGGTACGATGAGTGCACCGCTGCTGGACGAGTCGCTGCTGACGATTGGGGGCGAGGTGCGTCTCCTGCTAGCGGGGGCGCTGCGCGGGCGTCCCCTCGGTGACGACGACGATATATTCCGCGTGGGCTTGCTCAACTCACTGGCCGCGATGGAACTCGTGCTGTCACTGGAACGGACTTTCGGGATCAGCGTCGAGACCGAGGACCTCGACTTGGATAACTTTCGTTCGGTAAGGCGGCTTAGCGCCCTCGTGTGGCGCATCAAACAGCGGCAAGGGGTGGCCGAGTGACGGCGCAAGCCGCCGCGGGGCACACTCGTGAGCACTTCGCGGACTTCGCGCGGCAGATCATCGAGCCCGCCGCCGCCCGGAGTGACCGCGACTACGCCATTCCGGAGAGCCACGTGACCGCTCTGGCCGAGCGGGGACTCCTGGCCCCGGCCGTGCCGTCCGCATTTGGCGGCAGCGAGTTGAGCGCGACGGAGCTGGGACTACTCTGCGCCGAGATCGGTGCGGCCTGCACGGCTACCCGTTCGCTGCTGACGGTGCAAAATATGGTGGCCTACGCCATCTTGAGGTTCGGTAACCTCCGGCAGCGCACGGAGGTGCTTCCCCGGCTGGCATCCGGTCAGGCGGTCGCCGCGTTTGCGCTGACCGAGCCGGACACCGGCAGCGACGCTGCGGCGGTCCAGGCCGAGCTGCGCCCCGCCCCGGGCGGATATGTCCTGCGCGGCGTCAAGCGGTGGATCACCTTTGGCGCCCGAGCGGACATCCTGCTCGTCCTCGCCCGCGCGCCACAGGGGCTTACTGCCGTTCTCGTTACGTCCCGAACGCCCGGCATGACCCGCACACCGGTGCGCGGCCAGCTCGGCTTGCGCGGCGCGATGCTGGCGGACGTCATCTTCGACAACTGCCCAGTCGACGAGTCGGACATCGTCGCTCGGCCTGGACTGGGCTTCACCTACGTGGCTAACGCAGCGTTGGACCACGCCCGCTACACCGTTGCCTGGGGTTGTGTAGGGATAGCCCAGGCTTGCCTGCGGGAGAGCCTCGCTTACGCCGCCCGGCGGCACCAGTTCGGCCGGCCGATCGTGGACCACCAGCTCATCCGCCGGGCGCTGACCGAGATGGCCGTCAGCCTGCGTGCCGCCACCCTGCTTTGCGGGGATGCGGGCAGGCTCCGCGACGAGGGTAGCCCGGACGCTGTTCATCAAACCTTGATTGCCAAGTATCACGCATCGACCGCCTTGCGCGCGGTCACCGCGGACGCGGTGCAGATTCACGGTGCCAACGGCTGTGCCCCGGGAGCCGTGGTCGAACGCTGCTACCGCGACGCGCGGGTTATGGAGATCATCGAGGGCAGCACGGAAATGCTGCAGCTGCTCATCCCCGACTACGAACTCCGGGCGGCGGGGGTGATGCCGCGATGACGATCTGGTTGTCCGCCATCGAGGTCGTCCTGCCGGACCGGACGCTACTCGCGCAGACGCTTCCGGAGGTCGCGGAACTCAGTCCGGCGGAACGCCAGACCCTCAACGGCCTCGGCATCGACACGGTATTGGATGCCGCGCCCGCAGACGCCGATGAGCTGGCAGCTCAGGCGTTGCGCCAACTCTTCGACCGCGGAGCCGTGCGGCCGCATCAGGTCGACGCCCTCATCATGCTGGAGGGACGAGCACCAGAGCGGCTGATGGTGTCGTCGGCGACCCGCGTGCAACACGACGCCGGTTTGTCCCGGGCGACCGCCTTTACCGTCGCCGGCGTTGGCTGCGTGTCGAGTTCGGCGGCGCTGACCCTGGCCCGTTCGCTGCTGCTGAGCGAACCATCGTGGTCGCACATTGCCATCGCCTACGGCAGCAGGCCCACCACGGCCCGGCGTTACCGCCATCCGGTCACGATCCTCGGGGACGGCGCCTTCGCGGCGCTGGTCAGCCGGGACGGGCAGAGTCGGATTCTTGACGGCGTACACCACACCGACGGCCGTTATTGGGATCTCTTCCAGGTCGAGTTCCGCGACGTCGGCAGCATGGACTGGCGGGAGAGGTGCCGCGACCCGCAGGAGTACTCGTTCCGGCTGGCAGTAGAGAGCCAAAGCCGGTTCGCCGCGCTCAACACCGAGCTTCTCGAGCGCAACCGCTTGAAGCAGGGCGACCTGGCGCACGTGGTTATGCAGAATCTGTCGACCGGCGCCTTCCAGTTCTACGAGCGCGCCCTCAGAATGCACTTCGCCGCCTGCTGTCTGGACAACCTGCAGGCGTATGGCCATCTCGGCGCCATGGATATCATGCTGAACCTGCATGCCGGGATGGAGAGCGGGGAGTTCGGCGCAGGCGACCTGGTCCTAGTCATGAACAACTCACCGGTCGCTGCGTGGAGCAGTGTCCTCATCGAGATTTGATCGGCAGAGGCAGATGTTGGGGGCAGCGCTGGTGCGCCAGGTGAAATGCATCATATGGGACCTCGACAACACTCTCTGGGACGGCGTGTTGCTGGAGGACCGCGAGGTCACCCTCCGACCGCACGCCGCCGAGGTGGTCCGTGCCCTCGACGCGCGTGGCGTCCTGCAATCGGTAATCAGCCGCAACGACGCAGAAGCCGCCCAGGCGAAGCTGCGCCAGTTCGGCCTCGCCGACTACTTCCTCGCCCCGCAGATCGGGTGGGGCGCCAAGTCCACCGCGGTGGGATCTATCTGTGGTGAGCTGGATCTCCCGCACGACGCGGTTGGCTTCGTTGACGACGATGACTTCGAGCGCGACGAGGTTCGGTACGCGCTGCCCCAGGTGCGGTGCTTTGCCCCAGGCGATCTGCGCTATCTCCTCGATTTGCCCGAACTCAGCTTCGCCCGGGTGACGGAGGAGGCGACCGGCCGGCGTGTCGCCTACCAGGCAGAGGCCCGCCGCCGAGCGGCTGCGGAGGCGGCTGGGACGAGCGCCGACTTTCTCGCCACTCTCGATATGCGGCTCAGCATTGACATCGCGAGCCAGGAAGACTTGGAGCGGGCCGAGGAGCTGACGGTCCGCACTCACCAGCTCAACACCACCGGGCGTACTTTCTCCGCCGCGGAACTCGCCGAGCTCATCGAGTCCCCGGATCATCTGCTGCTCATGGCTAGCCTCACCGACAAGTACGGCAGCTTCGGCCGCATCGGTCTGGCGCTTGTTCAGACGACCGGCACGACTTGGCGCCTGCAGCTCCTGCTGATGTCGTGTCGCGTCCTCGCCCGAGGGGTGGGTTCGGTGTTCCTCGGTGATATTATGCGAAGGGCGCAGCGGGCGGGTGTCACCCTCCTGGTCGAGTTCCTGCCCAACGACCGCAACCGAATGATGCTCGTCACCTTGCGGTTCGCCGGCTTCGCGCCGGTGGGGCGCAGAGGCGATGTCGACGTCCTGCAAGCCGATCTGTCGCGCATTTCCGAGCCGCCGGACTTCGTCAAACTGGACAGCTGTGTCTGACTTGTCGGAGAACGGTACAGCCTCGCTCTGGCGTCACCGGCGCTTCCTGCGTTTCTGCGTCGCACAGGGCACCAGCGAGTTCGGTGACCAGGTCACCCTGCTGGCGCTGCCCACCGCCGCGATCGTGATATTGCACGCGTCGGCTATCGATTTGGGCATCATCACCGCCCTGAGCTACCTGCCCTTCCTGCTCTTCGGCCTGCCCGCCGGGGTGTGGGTGGACCGCTGGCCGAGGCAACGGATCCTGATCGTCTGCGACCTGGCCCGCGGGGTTCTGATCGCCAGCGTGCCGGTGGCCTACTGGGCCGGCGTGCTGACGCTCTGGCAGTGCTTCATCGTGGCGTTCGCGGTGGGCATCGGCACCGTTTTCGCCGAGACCGCGACCCACACGGTGGTGCCCGCCCTGGTACTCAGGGATCAGCTCCTCGATGCGAACGGCAAGCTCGAGATGTCCACGTCCGCCGCCCTGCTAGCCGGGCCGGCCGCCGCGGGCTGGTTACTCACCGTACTGAAGGCGCCGTTCGCCCTGGTGGTGGACGTTGTGACGTTCTTCGCCGCGGCGCTGCTCAAAGTCCGCCTAGGGATGCGGGAGGTTGCGCGCCGCCAGTCGGCTACCGCCCGCCCACCAGTACGCGCCGAAGTCACTGTGGGCCTCAGGTTCCTCGTCCGCCATCCGCTGCTGCGAAGGATCGTGATGGCGACGGCGATCAGCAACCTATTCGCCACTTTCTCGACGTCGCTGTACGTCCTGTACGGCGTACAGGATCTGCGGTTGACCCCCGCAGAGATCGGCGTCGCGCTCACGGTCGGCAGCCTCAGTCTGCTACTCGCCGCGCCGCTGAGCTCGCGTCTGCTGCGGGCGATGGGCATCGGACCGGCGCTGGTCGCCTCGGGACTGCTGCCCGGCCTGTCGATACTCGTGCTGGCCCTGGCCGATGCGGACACCGCGCTGGTCGCATTCATGGTCTGGCGTGCCCTGTTCGCCTTCGGCGTGACGATCTACAACGTCGCCCAGTACGGCGTCCGCCAGGTCAGCATTCCGGCCGCCATGCTCGGCCGGGTGACCGGGGCGATCCGATTCGTTGTCTGGGGCGTCATCCCCGCCGGCGGCCTGCTCGGCGGCGTCCTGGGCGACCTGTTTGGGGCCCGCGTGGCCCTGGTGGTGGCGGGTCTCGGGGCGCTCACGGCGGTCGTGCCGCTGGTGGGCTCGCCGGTGCGCAGCCTGCGCGGGCTTCCGGACAGCGCCGATGAGGAAGCAAACTATGAGTCGACGACAATCGCTCGCTAAGCGACCCGGCAGAGAAAGGAACCCCCGCATGATCAACCAACGCGACTATCCGCTGTGGCACGGTACCGCCCCGATGGCCACGATGCTTCGCGATATGATCGACGACGGCAAGTTTCTCGAAGAGGGAGAGGGAATCCGGGTTCGAGACCGGGCGGGCCGGTGGTACCTGGACGGAAGGTCCGCTTTGTGGAACGTCACTCTGGGCTACCGGAACCCGGTGGTGACCGAGGCCATCATCAAGCAACTCGCCGAGCTGCCGATGGCGACACTGCTCTCCTACGACCGGCCGGCTGCCGTCACCGTCGAATACGCCCGGACTCTGGCGACCCATCTGCCGGACGCTCTTCGGCACATCCGCCTGGGCAACAGCGGCTCCCAAATGACCGAGACGGCAGTGCTGGTGTCGCGCTTTCACCGCAGGGTTACCGGCGAACCGGACCGTACCGACGTCATCTGCCTCCAGGGCAGCTTTCACGGCACCGGGCCCACCGCATCCGCCCTCAGCGGGTTGAACCCGCTCGGATCGACAACTGACGCGCAGGTTCATCACGTGTCACCCGAGGGGTCGTGGAGCCACAACGTGGCCAAGTGCACCGAGCAAATCGGTCCCGAGCGGGTCACCGCCGTGATGATCGAGCCGATTATGGGGACCTATGGAGCGGTGCCCGATGCTGCCGACCTCGGCGACCTCGCCCGCTACTGCCGGTCCCAGGGCATCCACCTGATCGGCGACGAGGTGTCCACCGGTTTCGGCCGGACCGGGGCCCTGTCCCACCTGGTTGACCTTGGCATAGAACCGGACATGCTGGTCCTCGGCAAGGGCATCACCTCCGGGTATGTCCCGGCCGCCGCGTTGGCGGTCGGCGACACAATCTGGGATGCGGTATTCGACCCGCCCTCGGGCGCCGGGCTGCCGCTAGGCAGCACCACCGACGGCCATCCTCTGGCGGCGGCGGCCGGACTGGCCGTCCTGCGGGTCTTGTACGACGACGGTCTGCTGGCTACCGTGGCGGGCAAGGGCAAAGTGCTCTTGCAGGCGCTGACAAGCATCCGGGACGAGTTCGTCCCAGCCGGTGACGTCGCCGGGGCGGGGTTGATGTGCCGTTTCGCACTTCGGGATGGCAACGGCGAACGCTGGGCGCAGAGCGATGTCGGCCTGCTCCGGCGCACGTGTGAAGCCAAGGGCTTGCTCTTCAGCTCGGGACTCGGCTGTGTCTGGTTCATGCCGCCGCTGATCACCAGCGAGTCCGAGTGCGGCGAGATGGCGAACATTGTCGCGTCTGCCTTCACTGAGCTGCGCCGCGCGGGAACTTTGCCCGCGTGACCAGTCATGCCCGGTGCATCCAGCGCCTGTCCCTAGAGGAGGCGGAATGGCCACGCTGAATGAGCAACCTGTCGTCGAACCGACGACAGCCGACTTCCCGGTGGCGTTGGCGCAGGAGCCGCTCTGGCACTACCAGCAGCTCAATCCCTCCTCGCCATCATTCAACCTACACCTTTGGCGGCGTCTCTACGGCCCGCTTGACGTCACAGCCCTGCGACGAGCGGTGCGACAGCTGGTGGCGCGACATGAGCCGTTGCGCACTACCTTCCCCGCGGTCGGCGGCGTGCCGGTGCAGCGCATCGACACCGCGACTCGGACGGAACTGAAGCTTGTGGACCTGTCCGCATTGCCGGCTGCACAGGCCGAGGCCCTGGCTCGGCAGCGAGCCGCGGAGGAGTCGTGCCGGGCCTTCGGATTGACCCGCGACCCACCGATCCGCGCCCAACTGGTAAGACTCGCCGCGGACGACCACATACTGCTAATTAGCGTTCACCACATCGTGGCCGACGACCTCTCGATGGGCATCGTGCGCCGCGAGCTCAGCGCGCTCTACAATGGCACTGCCGTGGAACCGGCCGAGCCGTCGCTGCAGTACGTCGATTTCGCGGTTTGGCAACAGGAGTCGCTTGACGAGGCGGCTCGGTCGGCAGAAATCGAGTTTTGGCGTTCGACGTTAGACGGGGTGCCGCGAACCCTTGAGCTTCCCGGCCTGACGGTGGGTGAGACCGGCGCGCCTGCCGGTGCCGAGCACCGGATCCGTCTACCGGGCTGGTTGACCACAGACCTCAAGGACCTGGCCAGGTCCGAGGGCGTCAGCTTGTTCATGGTTCTGTTGGCCGCGTTCGCCCGGGCCCTAGGCCAGCTTACCGGCCGTACCGACATTCCGGTGGCCACTGTGGTGTCCAGTCGGGACCGGGACGAGGTGCAGGACGTACTCGGCCTTTTTGTCAATGCGCTGCCGGTTCGCATCAATTTCGACGACGATCCAGCCTTTCCTGTGCTGCTGCACCGTGTGCGGCGCGCCGTGCTGGCGGTCCTCGCGCACAAGAACCTGCCGTACCCGATTAATGACATCGCGCGCGCTGGACTCCAGTTGATTCAAGCGCCTCCGGCGACCGCGGCCGACCTGAGCCTGCGCGACATTCGCGTCGTGCCTTTCCCCGGCCCCGCCCAACACGCAAAGTTCGATATCTTTGTCGACGTCCTGGTCGATGGCGACGAACTCGACTGCCGCTTCGTGTACGACCCGCGCAGATACCCCCTGACCACCATGGAGATGCTAGCCCGGCAGTTCCGCTCCCTCGCTTCCGGCCAAGTCGCTGGTGGTGATGTGTCAATTGGTGTTGGTGAGGTGGTGAGTTTCCCGGGTGGTTTGGTGTTGGGCGGTGGCGCTGGTGATGTGGCGGTCGTGGATGATGAGGTTTCGGTCTCCTATGAGGTGTTTGATGAGTGGGTGGGTAGGTTTGCGCAGCGCTTGAGGGCGTTGGGTGTGGGTCGTGGCGTGCGGGTGGGGGTGTGCTTGCCGCGGTCAGTGGAGTTGCTGGTGGCGGTTTGGGCGGTGGCGCGGGCGGGTGGGGTCTTGGTGCCGTTGGACACTTCGAGCCCGGACGTGCGGTTGCGGGGGATGGTGGGTGACGCGGGGGTGGCGTTGGTAGTGGATGCGGGCTCAGGGAATTGGGGGGTCCCGTGGGTTGGTGTGCCTGCGATGGGTTCGGGTGGTGCGGCGTTGCGGGCGGGGGTGGTTGAGGTTGCTGATGACGATCCGGCGTATGTGTTGTTCACGTCGGGTTCGACAGGGCGGCCGAAGGGTGTTGTCGTCTCCCGCGGTGCTTTGACTAATCGTTTATCGTGGATGGTTCGAGATCAGGGTCTGTGCTCTGCGGACCGTGTTCTGTGTAAAACGGCTATTGGTTTCGATGTGTCGCTGTGGGAGTTGTTCGGCGTTCTGCGTGTGGGTGGGCAGGTGGTGGTCGCGCGGGACGGTGGGCATCGGGACCCGAGCTATCTGGTGGACGTGATGCGGCGTTGCCGCATTACGGTGGTGCACTTCGTGCCGTCGATGTTGCCGGTCTTTCTCGATGCCTTGTGCGCTGACGGTGCTGGTCTTCCTGACCTACGTCTGGTTGTTTGTAGTGGTGAGGTGTTGCCGCCGGACCTGGCTCAGCGCTGTTTGAAGATGTTGCCGGAGGCGCGGTTGGAGAACTTGTATGGCCCGACCGAGGCGGGAATCGACGTGAGTCGCTGGCGGTGTGTGCCAGGTTGGTCGGGGGTGCGGGTACCGATTGGGTCGGCGGTGCCGAATACGCAGCTTTATGTGTTAGACGGTGCGGGTGATCCGGCGGCGGTGGGCGTGGTGGGGGAGTTATTCATCGGTGGTGTTCAAGTCGCTGAGGGGTATGCGGGTGCGCCGGGCTTGACGGCTCACCGGTTCGTTCCGGATCCGTTCACGCCAGGTGGGGGCCGTCTGTATCGGACCGGTGATCGTGGGCGATGGTTGGACGGGGGTGCTCTGGAGTTCCTGGGCCGAATGGATGAGCAGGTCAAGATTCGTGGTCAGCGGGTGGAGCCGGGGGAGATCGAGGGGGTGTTGGCGAAGTTCTCCGGAGTGCGCGCCGCCGTGGTGATGGTGCGGGACCGCCAGGCCGGGGAGCCGGTGTTGACGGCCTGGGTGCATGCTCCGGGGCCGGCGGTGCAGGTGTCGGCATTGCGGGATTACTTAGTCCGGCGGTTGCCGGCTCATATGGTTCCGGCGGAGTTTGTGGTGGTGGCGGATTGGCCGCTTAATGCCAGTGGGAAGACCGATCGGCTGGCGCTGTTGCAGATGCCGGCGGTGACCGGGTCGGCCAGTGGAGGGCCGGTGGCTGGTTCCGGTGGTGGGGCGACGGCGACCGAGCGTGAGTTGCTGCACATGTGGGAGCAGTTGCTCGGGGTGCCCAGGATGGGCATCGGTGACGACTTCTTCGATCTGGGTGGTCATTCGCTTCTCGCGGCTCGGTTGGTGAACCGGATTCGTGACGCGTTCGGCATCGCGCTGCCCCTTGGCGCGATCTTCGAGCATTCCACCATCACCGCCCTGGCCACCCTCATCGACACCTGGCACGCCCCGACCGACCGGCGCTACAGCCAAGCCCAAGCTCGCGCGGACGCTGCTCTTGACCTCCCGATACCGACCGACCCGCCGCCGTCGGTATCGGCCGGTCCGTTGGCAGACGTGCTGGTAACCGGTGCGAACGGACTAGTCGGCGCCTTTCTGGTGCACGCTCTGCTGAAAGACACCGACGCTCGCATCTGGTGCCTGGTGCGAGGAGCGGATGACGCTGCCGCGCTCGATCGTCTCGCCACCGCCGGCGCCGCGCTGGGACTCTCGCCGCTGCCGGCCGATCGCATCGACGTCGTCGCCGGAGATGTGGCACAACCGTCCCTTGGGCTATCTGAGGCCCGCTACCGAGCGCTCGCGGACACGGTCGACACTGTCTTCCACAACGCGGCCACGGTCAGCCTCCTACGCGCGTATCCGTCACTGCGGCAGGTCAACGTCCTGGGCACCCGCGAGGTCCTGCGATTCGCGGTCGAAGGCCGGCGGAAACACCTGCACCACACCTCCACCCTGTCCGTGATCCCGTGGCTCGCTTTGGACAAGCCGCACTGGCCCTGCGAAGAGGACGTCCCCAACGTCGACTTCCTCACCAACGGCTACGCCCAGACGAAGTGGGTGGCCGAGCAGCTCGTCCGGCGAGCCGGCCGAGCCGGGGTGCCGGTCACCGTTCACCGGCTCGCGCGCATCACCGGTGACAGCCACACCGGAGCGTGGTCGGCGAACGACTTCCTGGCGCGCATGCTGATCACCGCCGCGCGCACCGGCACGCTGCCTCGCCGGGAAATGGGGGAGTTGTGGACGCCAGTTGATCAGGTGACCGCGGATCTGGTTCACATCGCCCGACGCGGCGAAGCCGACGGACTGATCATTCATCACGCCGACACCCGCCCGGTAGATGCGTTGACTCTGCGTGAGTGGTTCGACGACGCTGGCTTTCCCGTGACCCTGCTTGATTGGCCTGAGTGGCTGGACGCCATCGAGCAGGACACCGACGGCCCGTTGCAGCTTTTCCTCACGACGTTGCGGTCCATGCCCCCTCGCGAGCCGAGCGGCCGCCGCCCCGACCCGCCCTTCGCGGTAACCAATCTGCACAATGGCCTCGCCGGTCAAGCTCGATCCAGCCGACTCGAGCCGGGGCCCGAGTTGCTCGGCAGATATCTGCACCGCTTTGCGGCAGAGGGCCGCCTAAGCGATCCCACGTCCTGGTGAGATAAGAGGGTGCAACGTGAATTCGCAGACGACCGGACCTGACGACGCAAACCTGGTGGACGTCCTTGCCAAGATCTGCGGTCAGGCGCTCGAGCTCGAGCACGTGGACACTGACACAGGCCTGTTTCGGCTCGGAGCGACCTCGCTCGAGCTGGTCGACCTCTCGATGTCCATCGAACAGTCCCTCGGCGTGGTTGTTCCCATGGAGGTGCTGCTGGCCGGGCCGACGATCTGTGAGCTGACGGACTTTGTCGCCGCAGGCCAGTCAGCCGGCGGAAACGCTCGGCCGGACGCCACCGCGCTCGCCGAGCCGGACGCGCCGCGGCCGGCCCTGCGGGGCCCCGAGTCCGCGCTGTCCTTCGCTCAGGAGCGGGTCTGGTTCATCGACCAGTTGACGCCCGGTAACATCGCTTACCAGATTCAGCATCTCCTCCGGTTGCACGGGCCGCTGTCCAAGGCACACGTGGCGCAGGCGCTCGCAGTGATCACGGAGCGCCATGAGACGTTTCGTAGCAGGATTGTCACAACAGGTGGTGAGGGGCGGCAACGCGTCGACGACATGGCCGAGCCTGCCGTCGAGTTCATCAATCTGGCGACTATTGACTCGGCCAGCCGGAAACCGCTAGCCGAGATCGTCGCGGCCCTGGTCCGCCGGACGATCCCAATGAGCGACGCGCCCATGCTGCGCTGGACGCTGTTCCGGCTGGCGCACGACGAGCATGCGTTGCTGCTGATGCATCACCACACAATCTTCGACGGGTACTCCCTCGGCGTCCTACTGACGGAGTTCGTGGCCGCCTACCAGGCGCTTGAGCGGGGCAGCACCCCCGAGTTCCCGGAGCCGCCCGTCCAGTTCGCCGACTTCGCGCAGTGGCAGCGGGATTGGATCACCAGCGCCGACGCCAAGCGTCAACAAGCGTTCTGGCATCGCACCTTGAACGCTCAGCTGCCACCCCTGGACCTCCCCGGTTCGCGCCCGCGCCCATCGCACCAGAGCCTGTCCGGCGCCGCCTACCGCCAGGCCCTATCGCCCGGACTCTACGGGCAGGTCGAGCAGTACGCCTCCGCCCACGCCGCCAGTCCCTTCACGGTGTTTCTGGCCGCGTTGGCCATCATGCTGGCGCGTTACACCGGCGTGGAAGACATCCAGATCGGGACGGCGGTCGCGAACCGCCGGCGTGACGCCACCAAGACGCTCATCGGCATGGTGTGTAACACCGTTGTGCTGCGCATCGACATGAGCGGAGAGCCAACCTTTGCCGAGGCGGTCGAGCGCGTACGACGGATGACCACGGAGGTTCTCAACCACCAGGACTACCCGTTTGAACGGCTGGTAGAGGAGATCAACCCCCGGCGCAGCGCCGCTCACAATCCGCTGTTTCAGATAGCCCTCACCTTCCAGAATACGCCGCTGCCGCCGCTGCAGTTCTCCGGTGTCGACGCGGAGGTCGAGTCCCTCCGTAACGGATCCGCCAAGTTCGACGCCGAGATCATTGTTGTTCCCCCACGAGGGCAAAGGGAGGCAGCGTCGACCGGAGAATTGATCCTGGAATATGCCACCGATTTGCTTGAGCCGGCCGCCGCGCGTCGCATGGCACACTACCTGCTGACGCTGTTGTCCGAAGTGGTCGCCCCCGAAGTCAGGGCCGCTGGTGGTGATGTGTCAATTGGTGTTGGTGAGGTGGTGAGTTTCCCGGGTGGTTTGGTGTTGGGCGGTGGCGCTGGTGATGTG
>JAABUS010003068.1_pt1 | contig 28590 bp, 34 predicted proteins | sample 5560161 | NCBI WGS metagenome assembly JAABUS01 (sample SAMN10711885, study PRJNA513376) | rock metagenome | isolation source: Antarctica rocks | place: Antarctica: Victoria Land, Trio Nunatak nord | collected 2016-01-04
CAATGTCAAGTTCGGAGGTATTAGCGGGGAGGGGGGGGAGGGTATAGGCGGGGCCGCGGGTGCGGGTGCGGAGGGGTAGGAGGGCGAAGTTGCCTAAGGAGGAGGGATGTTAGGGGGGAGGGGTATGGGTTGTAGAGTGGGATGAAGCGGACGGGAGGGAAGGTGAGGGGGAAGGAAGGGGGAGGGGTTGGATGGGTACCTATTGTGCGGACATCTTGGTCGTTGAGGAAGACGGAGTGGTAAGCCTGAGAATGTTTGTTAGTAACGACAGCAGTGGGCTTCAAGATGTACTTGCGGGCATGATGGAGTGCGATTCAGCTATCAAGGCTCCATGCAATGCTTCAAGAAATATTCGGTTACTTTACGCTATCGAAACCGCTCATCCAGCCGGGGTCGTTATTTTGTAGGGCTGAGCACGTCGTAGAAGGCTTGGCACCAAGCGAACTCGCGTTATTTTTTTGATCTTCCCAAGAGCGTCGATCCACTTGCTTACATGTACTTTACCGAGCAAATTCTTACGCGTTGGTCGCAGAGACCGCATCGCACTTCCTAAAGTATAAGGTAGCCTTGAGCGCTTCTGAGTACCTTTGACTTCCAGATGATCCACTAGCTTCTACGGCAAAAATGGACGCTTGCACCGACCAAACACCACCCAGGCTACCATGTTGTGTCTTCGCTTCCTACTCTTTCCTATCGCCAATGGGAGAAATTGCGGGCTCAGATTACGATCTGGGGTCTTTACTCAATCAAGGCACCATGATTTCAAAGCCCGCGGCGCCTCTAGTCGAATGGCGTCTGGAGCGGGGTTTGTATCTCACCGACCGGCGTAATGAAGCGATAACGACCGCGCGCTTGAAGGCATCAGTATTCGAACTGAGAGGCTTGAGCTGGAAAGGGCAATTCAATTCAAAGAAGTCCGGATCCTCGGACAAAGCTGCATCCGTATGTCCGAATATTGCATTAACTCCGTGCTTTCGATTGTGGTGATCAACTCGACAAGTCTCCGGCCAAGGGTCTCTAAACAAAGCTGGAATTTTATATAAAGGTCCTCGAACACCCCGTAGCCTCTATTCAAAGTAGCCCGCACCTTAGAATCTTTTGCTTCGACTATCATATCCCGCTGTTCCCCAGATAAGCGTACCCCACTTCTCATCTTAATCGTCTTCCAATCCTAGGGAATTCACTTATCAATCAAACAACATGGCCCAGCAATATGCCAGTAAGCAGCCCCACGGCTTCAAGAACCATGTCGAGAAGATTGCCATCGTCGGCGTAAGTCATCCTTCCCCTTTCACCCTTCACACATACAAGGGCGAATGGGTCCTCCTTTGCTTGCCAAAGCCTCTAAGTTGCTTCTTCTATTGCCTTGCTTGCGGTCTCTTACCGAGTCTGATCTTTCTCATGATTTCGCATCTTTGGGATTGGCCGTTTAATGGTCGATGGCCGACTAAGTCTCTCATTAAACCGTTCTTTCTTGAAGATGCCTTATTTCATGCAAGCCCTTGACTTAGACAGCCCGCCGACGAGTGGTATAGCTAGCTTCTGACATTCATCCCTTCCCTAGGTTGACCACTCTTCGCTCCCTTGTCACTAATGCTTTCACTGTTAGGTCGGCGGCTCAGTCGGCAAGTTTATCACCGAAGAGCTGCTCAAGACTGGCAAGCACACCTTGACGGCTATCACCCGTGCTGAAAGTACGAGTACCCCTCCTGCGGGGGTACAAGTCGCCAAAGTCGACTACTCCGATCACTCGAGCCTCGTCAAGGCCTTCACAGGCCAAGAAGCCCTTATCATCACCATGGGCGTCACAGCTCCGCCTGATCAGCAAAGCAAACTCATCGCCGCCGCCACGGAAGCCAAAGTTTCCTGGATCCTTCCTAATGAATGGGGCTTCGACCACAAGAATGAGCAGCTGGTTATCGACATAATGGGTGCCAACCATTATGGCCAAATCCATCAACAGATTGAGGGATCCGGCAGCAGTTCCTGGATCGGCAACGTCTGCGGCTTCTGGTACGAATTCAGCGTCAAGAACGGGCCAGAGTGCTATGGCTTCGACCTCAAAGACCACAAAGCCATCTTCATCGACAATGGGGAAACAAAAATCAATACCAGCACCTGGCCACAGTGCGGACGCGCTGTTGCCAATCTGCTAAGTTTGAAGATATTACCGGATGATGAGAGCGACAAGAGCGCACATCTATCGCAATTCAAGAATGAGGCCGTCTACTTCTCTTCCTTCCTCCTAAGTCAAAAGGAGATGCTCGCCTCCATTCAGCGCGTCACCAATACGACTGACAAAGACTGGACAATCGAACACCAAGACCACAAAGAGCGCTACGAAAGCGGGCAGAAGATCATGAAGGAAGGTAATCGACTCGGCTTTGCGAGGTTGATGTACACAAGGATGTTCTACCCGAATGGGGATGGGAATTACGAGGCTAACAGGACATTGGCGAACGGGGCGCTTGGACTACCCAAGGAGGATTTGGATGAGGCCACCAAGAAAGCTGTAGAGTTGTATGAGAAGGAGGGGGGATATAGCTATGCGAATTATTAGGCATAGAACTCTCATTGATGCGACGAGTTGCAACAGGAGGTAACGGCATCTAGAACCCGAGCGGTTACCCAGGAAGTTTCAATATAAAGCCAATGTCGAAGAGGTCAACGGACAGATTTCCTCAATAACATCTCTGACGGACTGGGGTCTTTTACTCAGGTGTGCCGCTTATAATTTGTGCCTTACCTTAGGTCAGCGTCTCTCGACTCCGAGACCCTCTTCCCGCGAGCAGTCTGTGAGTCTAGATATCTCATTCGTCGATTAGCATTCTCATTCGTCAACTCGAGAATTCAGTCTCTGTTCCCAAAGAACGTCCGCTGTACCTGGGGTACGGGTCATGTCATTCCAATTTTACATTTGTTGATATGAGAGCTCTACACTCTACCTTCCCCAAATTCCCTTCCTCCTGGTGCTCTGAGCCGATCTTGGGAACTGCAGGCGACTCGAATGGGTTCTTCACCAAGTGTTGGGATAATGCCCTCCACGTGCGGCCTAGCTGCGCCGCCAATTGATGGTCGACGTTGGGGCTGCCCAAAAAATCCTCGTTCTTACAGATATCGATAATATCTATCCATTCAAGACATGGAAGCCGTATTGGCTCAGTGGGTACAGTCAGAAACGCGCTGTCTTGGATTATCGATGATTGGGAAGCTGGGGATCCGGATCCGGAGCTGGAGTCTTGTGGACAAGGCAGTGAGATGGGGAATGCAAACCCCCAATACAAGCTCCAAAGGAGGCTACTCGTCTCCCAGTACTGTGAGCGCTGGGAATACAAGTACAAGCAGAAGCACAAGGAAGTTGAAATGGAAAGTGGAGTAGGGAACTCAGTTGACATGTTCAAAAATCAAGGCATGCATAGGCTCGCTTATTTCCTCTAATAGTCGGTTTTATCTATCTATAAACGCCTCATCATCAGCTCCGGCGGCTGTTAGGATATTTCTCCAGCATCAAGATTATCGCCTCCGCTCATACTCTTGGCGACGGAAGACCCTAAAGGCTTTACTTCACCTCCATCCGCCGCACATCGAACCTACAACCATCGCCCTCACCGTCCTCCGCCTTGAAGTGGAAGCACCCATATTCATCATACGTGGTTTCCCGTTCCTCGAAGTGAGCGACGTGTGATGCAGCCTGCCGTGTTAGGAGTCTCTGATTGGCGTCTTCGACAGCAGCATAGACTTCAAAGACATGTTGGGTTGTTTCCATGTAAGGACCGTATTCTTCCTCAATGGCTAGATAGATGTGTTGGGTAATGGTTTTGGGTGTGTTGGCGGGTTGTTTTGGTTTTGATTTTGGAGTTACTTGGCTGCGGCGTTTGGCTGGGGGAGCGGAGACGTGTGGATTGGGGCGCTTGTGCGACATTGCTTTTGAGGCCGAGTCGAGCGAACCACTCGTGATGGGCGTCTCTTATCCAATCACGGCATTCCATTCCGTGAGGATGGCCTGATATTAGACTTAGGGTCGTCTCAGGGTTTGAAGGCTTCAATTCGACCACTCAACAGTGTAACCTTCTGGAATTAAGGCTGATGAGTTGTCATCTCGAAGGTCGATAGTTAGACTCTGCGTCAAAAGGGTCAGCGCCATCGTGTTCAAGTGGGTAATTCCAGCACGATTTTTCACCCTCTACAACCAATTTCGACACTTTTTGTTGCTTGCCAAGGCAAGGCCTGTCATAGGATAAGGTGGATCTGAGCAACAGCCTGAGTAGACACAAGTACGGAGAGAATGGAGCAGCGAACATCGTAAAGTCTTCCAATACACTGGAAGGACAGTATCTGGTTCTCATTTCCAAAAGACTTCTTCCAGATCTTCGGCGTTCTCCGAATCTGCTCCCGGCGAGATTTCAATAAAAACCGTGATACTGGCACTTGAAAAGAACGCACTCTCTCGCGATTACAGATCCGAAGAATGGACGTTACGAACAACCCGCAGCACCAGTCACCACTCTTTCGCCTACCAATAGAGATTCGCTGCAGCGTATATGACCTCGTCCTTGGGGCAGTGATCCTGGCTCCTAGTAGCCTAGACGATGCCAATAGAATCGTACGTTGCGAGCGGAAACTCAGAGCTCCCGGACCACGGCTTCGATACCCAAGCTGCTATAACACTCCCGCCTCCAGCCTCCTGCTGACATGCCGCAAAACGCTGGTCGAAGTAGGCGCACTGCAGCGGCGTTTGCATCGATCACACGGAATACCAACGTGCAAGCTCGACCTAATCATCGACTGTAATTACGCTATCCCGACATGGATTCATGCCCCATGTCAGGATCGGGGGACCGAGTACAACCTCGAGGTCTCCCTTCGACTTCTGGACGTCCTGCGCCACATCCCCCTGTTTGGGAGCGATGGCTGGATTGGCACGATCTCTGCACCACTTATGGCCATCTTGGACAGTCTCCTCCATCATGGTCCGCAGTTCCTGCCCCCGGCAAACATGCCCGCACCCGAACCTCTCAGAATCAATGCCATTACCATGGACGTTTCCTGTCCAAGCAGCCATGGTGTTGGCCCCTGCGAGTTATATTATGTGCCACCACTACGAAGGGAGGTGCCAGATCGTGCGCTTGTCGGCGTATTCGGATTCATGTGTGACCTGGAATATAGTGGGCTACTCTGGGGAAAGGTAAGGGAGATGAGGATCTATTCGATGCAGCTGGGGAAGGGGATGAGCGTGAAGGTGACGCACCAAGAGATTAGTCACACACATGTGGATTATTGGGTGAGTTATGGATACACTTGGGGTTTGGGTGCCTGACCGTTGGCAATTGAGCGTAAACAGCCTAGGCTACGATTCTGGTGGTCTTCGCCACTCAGCTCGAAGGCAGGCACAGATATTGCCATAGGTAATAGCTCCATCACCAACCAGCTTTACCAAGATCTTTTCTCCACGGAACACGGGCAATATGCACCTAAATCCTCACAACAATCACAAGAGAGCCGGCAGCCGACATCAAGAATCACCCGTACGTGGTGCCGGTTCCGGACCTCCTCCTGGAGCCAAAGATCCTCACATGAAAGCCCATCGCTTCCACAGATCGCTATAGATTCCATCGACTGGGTCTGTACAAAAAAACGAACTTCAAACAGCCATGACCTCCTGCGAACGATTCCCAAGAAGTGTTATCAACATCGACACCAGCAATATATCGATTGGTCCACTGACTCGACACTAAGATCATTACCAATGGCAGCACCTCGTCCCACAATCATGCTCGTGACCGAAATTTCTTGGACTGAACGCATTGCTGAATGGGCGATGCTGCGTACACCTCCTTGCAGTTTTCTATCTTCCTGCCCCTAATATGGTTGATCCAAAGGTTAAGTGGACCTGATTGTCGCACCACAGCTAGGATGTGAAAAATCTGCATACATATGGATATGGCCATCCATCGTCAACAACACCGTCGACACTGGGAGAACACCACAGCCCGGGAGATGGCCGAAAAAATATCGAGAACAAGACAGTAAGCTGCCAGAAAGCTTTCCAATTTCTGATATATAATTGGCGATTTTCAATCAATGATGATGCAAGGGGTGGTTGAAATACTAAGAGTCAGAGATCGATTACTAAGCATTTCGAAACATGTGCAGCAGATTCAATATTATCGAGGTAGCTGAAGACTCTCATTCGAGTATACAGGCAACAAATTGTATTGGACATACGAAACCCACAGATCCCTCACCAAGGTCCAAAAGAATACTCATCGTTATCCCTCCCGTCCACATCTCATCGTCCTCCCAAAAACCCCGCCAAAAACCGATTCTAAGCCACCACTAAAAAACAATCAACCTCTCCATCTTCCCTACAACATCCCACCGCACCAGTCATTGTCTTATATACGTCTTAGGTCCCGAAAGCTCTGGATTCTTTTCTGAAAGCATATGTACAGTAACAAGCCATACCCCAGCCGTTATGGTGGGGTACCATAGCCATTTGGCTTAGCTGGAGCAGGGATAAGGCGTCCAGGGGTTACGATGTGTTGTATTGAGCAAAGAAGGAGAGCGTGGGAGACGCGGCATCGCCCTCTTTCAACTCACCTCCACATGCTCCTCACCGGCTCCGGCTTGTACACCTACCCGACGGAATTCAGCCCCTATACATCACGCTCGTATCAAACTGTTCCGTGTATACAACAGCCGGGCAATAGCGCGCCAATTTCTCTCAGATGTCTCCAAGTCAGAGATGCAGCACAAACAAGTGACGAAGTTCGCCGCAGAGTTGGAAAAAGCCATCGAGAAGCGAAACAGCTGATTGTGCTAGACTACGTACTAGTTCCTGGGGGCGAGAGATCAGATTGCTGCAGTAAGAGCGGGTGAGGCATCGAAGATCAAGAACTCACATTCGGGCGCATAGGGTCTTTGCATCTTGTAACTTATGTTAGGCTCTGCTCTTTGGTTCTCGGGAAAGAGATTACACAGTTGGTAGATGCTATATTTAATCGAAGGGTCGGCACTTGGCATGTATATCGCCGCAGCACCGAGACGGGGTTTTATATTGCTCAGCTGGAATAGCACCAATCCCCACCCCATCACTTTTTATCCTAAGAAACGCAGCCAGAAAGCCTCATTCACCCTTCTCGATGCCTGGTGCCACAAACACTGAGAAGCCATCACCAAGCGAAGCAGTCAACCATGTCAAGCTCGTATTCCCTAGACCCATGTTCTCAACTCTGGGATCTAAAATCTGCTCCAGAGACAATGAATTCCGGGGCCATGAAAGCACGAGAGATGGATGGACTCGGGACTCCCAGTCAGTTATAGGGCGTTTTGGGTGTATAGATCTTGTGATCTTTGAAAGGGCCCTGCTCGTTCATTCTCGTGAAAGGGGGTTATATAGTCGGTAGCTGCATCGTATTATATCCAAGAAAGGGTTTGGTTTTCACATGTCTCTGCAGCCATCGAGACAACGGTTTGATATTGGGCAACTGAGATGGCATCGATCTCACTCACTCGTTTTCTGGGCCCGAGATGCCGAAAAGAGAATTCAATGAAGTTTGCGCTAAAGATCGTAAAGTCATGGACAAGCGAAGGAGCCAATCATGCTAGGCTACCTCACTAAGGCCTCGGAATGTGGTGAAATATTGCTACAAGGCGGGCGACGCACAAGAGATGATGCATTTTGGCTTTAGGCGTACAGCGTGGTTTGTGCCGTAGACGTTGTGGCATGTGTTAGGCGCCGCTGTGTGCCCCGTTCAAAGGAGGTTATGTGATTGGTAGATAGAATCCAAGGTACCAACATGATCGTTGCATTGCTCTAAGTATCCACATCTCGCAGGAGATCTCCATAATATGGCGCTGTAAGATACCATATCTTTAGGACCAAACGCTCTCAATTTTACGAATATATACAAAGTTAAAGGATATAATGCCGCAAGCGAGGTCAACTAGTTGTGCGGTAGCGCAAGTGCGGTCGCACTCCGAGAGCTCCTAGCAGTTCGCGAACTCCAGAGAAAAATTCGGGTCTAACGGCTCTGCTTGCTTTTTTCTTTTTTGAAGGTTGTGGGTTCGAACCTGGCTGTCTTGTTTTTGGGCTTAATACTGTTCTTCGCATCGGTGTTGAAGATTTTGGAGCGAGCACTAGTGGGATTGATAAGAGATTGATGATGTTTTTTGTCGGTATGAAACGGAAAGGGGTAATGCTTGATCAGCGAGGATGGGGCGCAATGCCATGCTATGGGTAAGAGATGGCGTGATGACAGTTGCCTCTTAGTGGAAAAGACTATTCGATACCCAATGCCAGATATTAGACTGCTCAAGGAGACTGTTCTTCGCCGAAAGATGAATGCTGGGGCAGCGTTACAGCCCGGCTCACATCCATGGCTATCTTATCAAAATCCCTGACGTTGTAGTGATGTGTACACAAGATGCAAGATAGCGTCCTACAGATAAGGTGGAAGGGAAAGGAGATGGCAGAAGCAGCGGATGTGATGATGGAGTTCAGGGCGATGGGAAGGGGGCACGATGCTTTGGCTAAGATACCATGCGGTGGAAGTGGGCTTCGAGGGCGACGGGGGTCGGAGTGATATAGCATACGGCGATGAATAGGGGTGGAGATGTTGGTTCCTTGAAGGATATATACTCGCTGGGGGGCTGCCAAACAAGACGTCTCGTTCCGACTTTCTTCGACGGCTGAGTCGGTACACGGCAGGGCCATTCTATCGTAGATTAGATAAATGGAAGAGGAGCGATTGCTTCAGCGTCGTGTTGAAGGTTTTGAGAACTACTAAGATGATAGATACGATGCGTAGAGTCGAAATAGCTGTCAGAGCAAGGCTCGGTCGTGTAAACCAAAGAGATATAAGATAGAAAGATGCTGTGCGTTCTTAGGAGCCCCCTTAGAATTCGATAATACAAAGGTACAATCTCTTCGAAATGTGATTTGAGGAGGCGGGTAAAGTAAGGCTTCGTATAGTTATGCATCAAGAATAGCAGCGAGGGTTCTTTTATTGCATGTTGACTTGAGAAGCGTTGATCTCCCTCGATATGTAGCAGCCCATTCCTTGCAGAAGATAGCATCGCATCTCCGACGATTGACAGCGAGAGATTTAAAAGCTGCGAAGAGTATTTGTAGTTCTCAGAATCAATAGGCGGGCTTTTCTGGGGTCTTTGATACGGTGCTCTGTGAAATATTGGCTTTTGTGGCTAGGCGTTTGCCTTTTGGTTGAATGTTTTCAGGTCTGACGAGCGAGTATTCGTGAACAGCGGTGGGAATCTAAAGACTGGATTTCTGACTCTCTTGGGAATGTAACACGGCTGCCAGTACAGAGCGTATCGTGGTAGAGACTTCTGGAGCTCGTGGCTGTTTCGGCTCCGAATATAATTCGTCTCGAGCTCAGGGGTGTGTGGAAAGCCTCCTGCTAGACTCACACAAATGCCTGCGGGCTGGTCGGTAGATTGGATAATACACCACTATTAACGCTATAAGCTGGTCAATCCTTTGAGCGACCTCAACGGCTATACCTGTCAGTCTTTAATATCCTTAGAACCCAGGTGCATCGATCGCGCTGCCCTGAAGCCATTGCGTTCAGGAGAGGAGGGTCGTGCGTCGGTATAGCTCGCTGCTAAGCTGCTAATCATACTATTGAGTGCGTGAGAATTAGATTGGAACGCCGCCCATCTCTTCATCAGAGCCGTCCTCCGTACCGAAATTGTACTCGCTGCAATCACTAGCTGCGCGCACTCTGTTCTCATCCTCTAGCTCTGAGCCACTGTCATCTGGCGCTTCGTCGTTGGGATCATGCAATTCATAAATCATGCCGTTGGGCCAACGACACTTCCTGGTCAACGAGTCCCAGCCACCGCTCGGAAACCTCCGATGGATGGTGGCGCATCCTTGTATCCCTCTCCTGCACTTGTCGTGGTATACCTGGATAGCCATGGGACCTCGCACTCGTGGGCGTTGATCAGTGGGAGCATATAGATCACTGGATGTCTTGAGATCTCTATTGTGATCCAAGGCGTATACTTGATCGACGTCGAAACCGCAGGATTCCAAAGCCTTTTCCCATAATTGCCCAGCCCGAGACTCATGTGCGGTTTCTGTCACTGATCTGCCAAGGCTGACCGCATGCACGTCCGCACCGCTTTCGATTAAGACGCATAAGCATTCTAGCATCTCTCGATAGAGATCCGGTCCAATTCTTTCTGGGTGATACAAGCCAAGGCAGATATGAAGACAAGAGTATCCGTTTTGATTTTGCGACCTAGGGTTTGCACCATGTCGTAATAGGGTGGCGATTTTGGAGGGGATGTCAGGGATGAACTGTATAGTACCACTCGCCTTCGATCTAAAATCCCAGTGAAATATCGCCATATTAAGGAGAACTGTCAATGCAACTTCTCCCTCATTGTCTTCCGCCGTTATGTCAATGTATGGCTGGCCAGATTTCAGAAAGATAGCCAAGGCCTCCTGATCAGAATTAGGGTAGATTACAATTTGAAATCGTCGGGACGATGCTCACATTAGTTGAGTGCTGTAAGATAGACCACAGCACGCTCCGAGTGAAGCCGTTACCCTCTACATACACGGAAGGTACCATTGGATCCGCCCCTGACTTTAACAGAAATTGTCGCATATCTAAACTAGCATTGAGCTCATCCGGCGAGTCTACGGCTGTTTTGAAATCATTACCCCGATACTGCTCTAGAAGACATCTGAGAGATAAGTGTTAGTCTCATTCATCTGGAGCCAGTATTCTTCCATCTGTGGATCCACTTACACATTATTTTCGCGGAAGTCCATGTGTGGCTCAAGTGCATCTATGTTAGCTCCGTGATCAATTAGGAATTGACAAATATTCAGCTGTCTATACCATGTCGCGTACTTGTAGGCTTCTTAGAAAACAGTCACGAATGGGCACACGATGACTTACGGAGAGCAGAGATCTGCCTTCGGTATCGCAGTCTGTTAAAGAGGCTTCTTTATCGTTCAGAAGTCCTAGTATAGAGGTCATGTCGCCTAATTCGATTGCGCAGAATATTTCGGAGTCGCATGGAAGCAGTGCGTGGAAAGAGAGAGTTGGGTTGAGACAAGTGAATCCAGAGCTTGAAAATCGTTGAAGGAAAGAGAGTAGTAGCTTCTTTCGGCTCGAACCTGCTTTAGGCCGCAGGCTAACGGTACCCTCAAACCAGTCAATGGTATTCTGAGGAGTGAAGCCTTGTCTATGAGGCGCGGCCTTGTTCGGGCGAGATGTGCAAGAGATGACAGCTGTACATCCTTGCATGTCCCACACAGTACGGGAGTAGTGTGAACCCGCTTTAGCGTAGTGGCGTTCATTTAGCTTCTTATGTGGGCCGATCTGAGCCATATCAATTGACTGAGAAGCTGATAGCAGTCCCTTCATCTTCTTGACATCACGAGTCGTCACAGCGAGATTGCTTTCATCTTCAGCTCGTTTACGCTTCGTACCAAAACCAGGGGGACCTCTTGCGATGGCCTGTTTCACCAGGAAATCAAGAATCAGCTCCAGTTCCTGTATCACTCCCTCAGCTGCTTCTGGGTTATCAGCCACCCCTGAATCAGATGCGAGGGCGCCAAGTCTTTCGATGGATGTCAATAAGCCTGCGCATTCTTGGCCAGCTTCTCTGGCAGGACTGGGAGACCTAGGGGGAAGATCCGGCATGGGGCTGCTAAGCCTCTCGTCCAAGGTTTTCTGGATCTGTGTGAGGAGATTGGCAATCGTTCCGTATTGCGAAGTGGAAAGCTCGCTAATATCATCTAACCTGGACCCTAAGGACTGACTGATGTCTTGCGCAACTTTATGAGACGAAATGATACTGGCCTCTAGTTGACTGCCTATGGATTGAGTAGCGGCACCGAGCGCGTCGAGCACTTGGGTCGGACCATTTGCGAGGTCTCGGGCTTGCAGGTTCAGATTATTTATCGAAGCCTGGACGTTGTTCGTATGCTCTGCCACATGGGCTTTGATGCCATCCGAGTGGAGCTGTATCTGGCTCACGCAGTTTTGCAGGGAATTGTTGACCGTATCATGGCGAAGAATAGAATTGCTCTCGTGTGCAGTGTTGCGACGACTGCTCAGATAGCGTCAACGGGACCCTGTTATACAAGAAATTCAGGAAAGGCCAACCTTTCAATGATACTCAATTGCAGCTTGAGAGCTTCTACGTGAGACTGAGCTGTGGTCCACATCCTTTCGAAGTCTTTATCCTTCAACGATGTTTTGACTATTTTCCAGACTTTCCGTATAAGCCGGTCGGACTTGACAACACCTAGTGCTGCAACGTCTTTCTCAAGGTGCAAGACATCGTCTCGACAATGGACGATGTTCTGACTGAGTGCGTCCCAGATGTCCTGTTCAGCGCTTTGCTGAGATGGCTGACTGTCATGGGCAAGCTTGCTAAGCTGATCGAGAACCGTTCCGAGCTCTTTCCCTGCAATCGTAAGCCTTGCGAGCATCGGTGGGCCATCACGGATGCTCCCCGTCGTTTCGTAAACGGTTTTGAGAGACTGCAAAGTGAAGCCGATGAGGGTAAGTAGAGTTGCGGCTGCCCCTGCTGCCTCCATGGTTGTAGGACACTGCGTGAAGGAAGGAGGTAGCTTCTGTCACGTAAGACTGTTTACGACAACAAGCAGGAGTTGGCGGTGGAAGAAGTGGGGAAAGTTATCGGACCGGTCAAAGATTGTCCATGTCAGAAGAGAGAAACTACGAGGTGGAGCGGTGGCAGCGAGGCTGAAGCCTCGGCCAAAGCCTGAAGTATGCCTGCATGATGCATGTCTCCAGCCCCGCCGGCTGGCCGACACAGCCTCCATACCACCGCCATATAGACATTGAATGGGCCATCCGCAGAGGATTGATCTTCTCAGGGGTCATGACGTATTCACACACTGAGTGCAAATTACCGAAGAGCGACTTTTTGCAGCATCCTGCGCGAGATATATCGCTGCTCTTGTGGTTCGCACTCCCGCCGCAAGGAATACTTTACCCCTAAAAAGGCTAGTGAAAGAAATCACGTGACACCGTACTAGACCCCCGTGTTCGCCCCCTTACTGATTTTCTAGCACTCTGGCCGCGAGCACAATTATATAGACAATCTACCACCCACAATTCCTATAGTCCGAAGTCACAACGCCGCAACAAGACAGACTTCTCCCAAACCACACCCATTCCCAACGCCGCAGCTCAACTCCAACCGCATCTCGCCGAGCCCAAACGATCCCCCATCCTCTTCCAATGGGGACGGCAGCACAGCCTCGCTCATGCCCGGCCGTACTCTGGGCTTCTCCATGCAAGCATCCCAGCTGCCCCTACCACGGCAAGACACGGACGCTGCAAAGCAACTCCCTCAACCACCTCAAGGATTACACCATCCATCGAGAAACCGAGGTGACCAAGAGTCGCGCTGGCCGGAGACAGTGTGCGCAAGGGTGGACGTAGGAGCGGAGCCTTGAGGAGCCGAAGCGCCTCCCACCGCTTTTCGAGCCGAGCAACGAGGTCTGGCATTATGGGTACCGTGCTGCGGATGGGGAGGAGGTAGGCGCCAGTCATGCTCGGGTGTGGCTAGGCGATGATGATCTGGTGTGGAAGTGGTTAGGGTACGTAGACGCAATACTGAAAACCATGCAGTCCGCAAGGGCACAGCAGTGAGCCGGAAGAAGACGGCAGGCGTAGTACGACTGGTGACTAGGAAGCAGTAGAGGGGTCGGATTGTAGTTTGGTATTGATGATGGCAGTAGCCTCGCGGTGAAACATTGAAGGAAACGAGGTTCTGCTGAATTTTCCCTAACTCAATTCAAATCTGTAGAAAGAATCTTCCTTTTTTTGCTCACCACTTGTAAAAACTGAAGAAGCGCACGCCACTAGACAGGCACATTTGAATTCCTGACGATTCAAGATCTGCAGGTGTCGTTCATACATTCCAATACGACCGCGAATGATCTTTCTAAGTGCTCCTAAAAATCTGCGTTCGTCGCACACCTTCGGTGAGGGGATTGAGTGTTTTCAAGATGGATGAGTGTAATTGCAGTTACGTTTTCGCAGAGAGAGAACCTCGGGATGGAGGAATTTCGAAAGCATATTGATGCTAGTAAGGAAGGAAAAGACGAGGAAAAGAGTAGCTTTGTGTGTGGAAGGAAGGAAAGCTTCGTCGAGCCACTCACCATCGGTGCCTTGCGTGAACTACGAAGGATAAATGGAAATGATCTATATCTAGATATCACAGCCTAGTTAACATACCTGCATCAAAAATAGATCGACACATTACAACAGCAAGTGTTCAGACCCTTCTGCGTCCCTCAAGAAACTAGCCACAGCAATTGTGACGAACCTGCCGCCCAGCGTTGCTGTCGTTTCCGAAAGGCACATCTAGAATTCATGTCCCAACCCCTTAGACCTCTGCGAGCGGTAAGCCATCATCTCCGCCGTGTCCTTCTCGAAGCTCGCATCCGCCATAGCACGCTCCTGTCGCCCAGCGCGGCGTTGTCTGATACAGCACAGCGTCGAGAGTCCGATCAAGGCAAGCGCAACGGCGCCCACAGAAACGCCGACTGCAATCTTTGCCCCTATAGACAGACCTGCCCAGCGTTGGGCGGCGGTTTGGGGCGGTGGGGCGGAGAGAGTGTGTTGTATGGTCGAATTGCCTCTGGAGGTATTGTTAGTAAATGGTAATGGTACAGAGGCCGGGATTGCAAGAATAGTGATACTGCGAAAAAGGTTGGGGATAGGGAGACATACGGCACCACCCGAATACTCTGCCACGTTCCCGTCTGGTCGCCGTACTTGTACTCCTTACCCTTGGAGTAGTCGGTGATCCGCGCGCTCTTGACATACATGGTGTACGGCCCGTTGTTGTAATCCGTCTCACCGCCCGCCCAGGCGACGGTCCAGTTGTTGTTCGCCTTGTCGCCTGCAGCCCAGACACCCAACCGCACATTCATCGGCGTCTGCGGAAAGCTTTTCCCACCTTCGGCGTCATTGTAGAGTAGCTCACGCACAGAAGCACCGTCAATGAACCACGTAATGCTCTTGTTTGTCCAGCGCGTCGTATAATTATGGAACCCGCCCTGCGGGTTGACAGGATACCACTTCGAGCGCGTTGCTTCCGCAGTGGTATTCCCTTTGCCATAGTAGTTCGTCTCCCCGTGCGTAGTGTTGGTTCCCGTGAACTCCCAGTCGACCTCGTCGAGGTCGTCGGACTCAAGCACGATGCTACTAACGACGCCCTTGCCCGTTGCGGCTTTCATCCAGACTTCCACCTCGCCGAAGAATATAAAGAATTTTGTTTGAATAGTCGGTGCGTCTCCGCGTTTGGCGATTGTGAACTCGGCGCCATTGTTGCCGTAAACGATGTTGCCGGCGGTGGTGTTCCAGGTTGAGCCGGCGGACGATTGGACGAAGTCGAACGTGTGATTCGTGCCGAGGGCGACGTCAGTGGGACAATTGGTTTGATTTAAGGGATTGCACGATGTAAAGGTCTGCGCTGCAACTTGGGATAGGAGGGCGGACAATATTCCAATGGAGGTGAAAAGGGACAAGGCAAGCATGATGATGTGTGGGAAGGATTTGGAAAGACAGCGATTTGCTAATGAGTGGCTTGCGATAGAATCGCGATTGTAAAGACTGGCTGGCAGGAGACTGCACGATCAAGAGAGTGTGGGCAATTATGTGAACGGATGCTGGGAGACTTCGAAGACCGTCTCTTCAAGCAAGGGATGTCGAAAAGGGGAGCGGAACGGCTAAGCGGCTAAAGATCCGTCCGCCAAGAGATAAGATTGCAGACTAAAGGTACGCTCCATGGTCTTGCTTCGAAGTACTTCAATGTATTCGGCCTCGATCAAGGTACTCGTACCTATCTCGCATACCGTACGTTCTCTTCAAGGCTGTAAAAATCGTACATTAACAACTGGTATTGTTGAAGGCATCAGAACATCCAATTCGTGACAATGGCATCTGTCAGGCATTCAGTGCTATGCGAGTCTGGCTTATGCAAATAACGATCAGAAAAACGTCCGAGAACATCCCACGGTTCGTGGGAGATCCAAGATCTCGATATGATACATCTGTAAATCTCTACTACGGCCGTTGGGATACCAGTGCGAGCTTTCATGTACGACCCCATATGCACACCGCAAAATTACAAGATGGCTTCAGAGGCTCATGAACATGCTTGTTGCGCTGGATTCGTAGAGTCGGGGCGAGGGCAAGCATTGCATATGGTTGACTCACGACCTTATGCACGATTAGCTTGAACGAACAGGCGGCTGCAGTATTCCGATCGGCGCTCCACCTATATGACGTGTCTGATACCCTCGACACATGATTTCGGGCCCTCTGGCCACGTACTGTTGTCTGCCTCCGTGCACCAAGATTGTGTGCTGTCCCCCGCGCTATTCCAGATTAAGGTTCTGTACTGGCTATGGTTTGTTGCTGCCGCATTTCAACATAAGGGAGCGGCCCACTCTGGCGGAAAGGAATTGGTGACCAAGCTCGTATAGACATGCCGCCAGCAAAGTTTGGAGCCAGAGCCAGCATGCCGGAATGGACCAAGTCATGGTGAAACGTGCATATGCATGTAACACGGCGAGGGAACAAAGACTTTGGTAACCAATCGAGACCGCCGGGCAAGAGACATGAGGTAAGAGAACAATGTATCTGTGCGTGGGCTCCGATAAATCGTGAATGTTGCTGAATGAGAATTGGCTTTGACTGCCGGCTCCGTAATGCGGGGTTTTCCTGTCGCTGTTCGGTACATTTAGGAGCGAGATTAGGCCTGCTACTGGATTGCTGGGAGGTGTGAGTTTACCAGTAACGGTAGAACCCCTGATGTTGGCCTTTCTCGCGAAATCTTGCTTTGCATCATCGCGATCTGGGAATGTATGTGTGGCGGTGCTGTTTGTTGCACGAGCGCGGTCAGAACGGATGGTAGTGGTTTGAAAGTAGACAACGCGCATTTCGCCCTTGCAGAAGATGATACTTCCGGAGTATACGACGGGCCCCTGCGGATTAGGAGCCTTGTCGGGACGAAAGATTGCGGAAACCTTGCCCAATGCCCAGAAAGGAGATGTACATGGTACCCGAAATGTGGTACAGAGACACCCACGTCTACGATCTGTCGGTTTTCCACGGCAGACGCCTCATTTCCAAAGCCCAGACCAGATGCCGTGATGTGAGAACTTTACCGAAATTCATGGATTCGTAACAGTGGCCGTGTAGAGAGCAGCGTGGGAGCGATCATCTGCGGCGTGAGTGTCGATGTGGTGGACGCAACATCTTCAAAGTTGCGGCTTAATTTCGAGTAAGCCCCATTTCTAGAGCTCTGGATCGATGACCTCTGCTGGTGCCGAAGAGAGGCCGAAAGAGGTAGTATATGCGGGTAGAGAAGCGGCCCGATGGTGCTAACGTGGCACTTGCAACAGTCGTACACGACTGTCGATGTCCAGTATCATCAGGCGCATGTGGAATCGCTCGAGCGACTTGTCTGTGAGAAGCGTTTTGGCATCTTGACCCCACTCAGCCAGCAATTCCTGCCTTCGAGTTTGCAATGCATCCAGTGATGATTGGATGGAATTAGCCTGTAGACCGAAAAGATTGTCTATTTCTTCGCGCGCCTCCTGTATCAATCCTGCCCTACTTAGATCAAGAACCATCGACGCTGCAATGAATTCGTCGATGTTCTTATCTATTGTCGATGGCAGTATGGATTTGTCTTGCGTGATAGTCTCCACAGCACTTGTCGCGTAAGTCGAAAGGTTGGGTTCGGATGAAGATGATGTTAATGGAGGAGAAGGGGGTGATATCGGAGGGGTCAGCATGGCGGGCTTCGGTTGCCATGCACTTCGTGACTTCTCGTGGGTGGCAGAGACGACTTTCTGGGAGTATTTCCCACGTTTGCGATGGGGATTGGGACTCGGCCCTTCAAAGAAATGGATGGAGGAGGTAGTGCTGGCAGCGTGCTGATGGGAAGGTGTCGGGGGCTCGTTGATATCTATGCTGTTGACAAGAGGCGATGAAGGAGGTCTGCTGGGATTGAAAGCATGACTACGACTCCGGGAACTGCTTGATAATGCTGTTTGGCGAGCAAATGCTGTTTGGCGAGCAAGTGCTGTTGATGCGCTTGTACGAAGTTCGGGGATCGACTGCGCGTATCTTTCAGCATATGGCAGTTTCTCGTTTGGCACAGTACGTACCTGTGCCAGGTGGGCGAATGAAGGCAGAGTGTTGTGCAAGTCGCGAGCCGGTTCAGCGATAGGAGCGAGCCGACGACCACCGTCCCTCCATGAGTCGTTCTCATTCATTGCGCTGCTGTAGATTGCTTGCTGTTGGGAGATTGCCACGAGGGAACAGCTCAAGGTCGTTCAGTCTGAGGAAATCCCGAGGCAGGACGGTTCCGCTCGTTAGGGTCTAATCGGTCTCGAGAAAGCCGGGATTATGTTCCCCTTGCAGCTGGGTGCATTCAGGATGGTGCAGGAAGCAAGCATTACGCCATTTCAGTCGGCAGATGTTGGGGAATGCCATCTGGGCCCCGAGAGATGGAACATGGCGCTTGGCGTGGCAAGATGTATGATAGTCGTCCGAACTGGTGGAGATGGATCACTGGGGCCCAGCAAGGAGTGAGCACGTTTCGGAGGTGCCTCCGTTGGGCGTGGACACAGTGGAGACAGTCGCTGCTACGCGCAGGGCCAAAATCAACGGTGATTGTCATGCAACGGGGCAGCGTGAGGATGGTGAGGAGTATTGAGTCTGTGTGTGGGAGGGATTAGGAATACGGAGGACTTTGGGGAGGAGAGACCAGGCTTCCGAGGCCGAGCGTTTGCGGCCGCTTCCGATAGGCTACTTCCTTGTGATTCCGTCCTTCCCCTAAAGTATAAACCGTCAAGCGGGAACGATCGAATCCTGATTGCGCTCCACGGTCGTCCTCACGTTCCAGCAATGCGCCACTTACACAGTACTGGCTGCTAAAAGGTCCCTGCCAAGTGGCGCAGGGTCGTTGATTTGATATCCATACTCCTACTTCCAGGTAGGAAAATGCCCGATTAGTAGCAGTACTCCGGGCCGTGCGCTACGCGAAGAATATAAGGTATGCTAGGCTTCATGTTCGCCGAATAGGTTGACTTGACTCTCGAAACATTTGTATCTGGTCTTATACGCGTCGCGATGATGGCTTCCCTGTCGAGTACAAAGTCAAAAAATAAAAAACAATCACAGTCCAAGTGCTCAACCAATTCCAAGGATGCAGGCACTATTCAGTCATCGGCGACATTGTTAACACCACCTTTGAACCAGCAAAGCAAAGCATCCCGCTTGGACCCACTTCCTCGTACCCCGGGGGGCCGGGGAGGCTGGCGGGACGATCCACCGGACGCCTTGTGGGAAGTGGCCGTTGTTCAGTGGTCTACTGGTCTCCCCGCTGCCGGCACCACCACCAGGCCAAAAGCCGACGAGTTGGGAAAAATGCACTAAGGAAATATTTATCATCATCCGACTTACCCGACCCGCCCGCTTGGCCAAGTCATGTCCAACATCATCGCTCATGCTTTACTTGGCCAATATTGACCGGACGTTAAAGTGAAAGGTCCGACAAACTTGCACCAGTCACGCGACCACCTGTTAGTCAAATATCACCGCGACTGTTTTGAGCCATCACCTGATGCTGGAATATCGATGATGGTGGCATTCATGCGCATTGCCGAAGTGTAAGTGACTGAGGCTTGCTAATCATGGTAGGGTTACCCAAATATTTCGAGGCCCAAGCGTCGTCGCTTCCGGGGGTGTCTGCCAATGCAAATCGTATGGGCAAATTGTCATTGGAATACATCCACCAACCTCGCTTATGCGCAACCAGGCCACAGTTGACAAAACATCCAACACACTACTCAGATTATCACAAGCCATCCTCCCTCTATCAGGCGTTGGGGTCTCGTCTGGCCGAATAGACAGTAATGGATCTAACATATTCTCTTCAAACCATGGCCAATAGATATCTCGACCATAAGCTTTGACTCGCTCCATAAGCTCCAACAGCTTGAAGACACCGTCGAGGTTCTCGGTAGAGAATTTTAGTGTAGGGAAAGGAGCGCAAAAAGACTTGTTGATCGGAACAAATTAGCCATTGTCACTCTCTAATTTCAATCATAGCTTGGATAGTATTTACTACTGCTCTATCGTCAGGGTTCTGGTATGCGATATACAGTGTCCATACATGGCCTACGACCGTCCAACCGAGCAATGGCTTCAGATCTTAAGGGGTCGTAACCGCCAACGCTTCCAGGATTCTGATCCTGCTGAAGCCTGCGGCCATCCAGGTCGCTAACTGCGCTCGAGCTTCCGTGTCTTGGGATTCCTTCTTGACCTCGATGCCGCAATAACTTGCAAGACGCTTTCTATGTGCGTCGCCCATCTGGCTGGGGGAAATACTTAATCCATCGAAGCTGATTTGTCGTAATACCAGCCAACCATAGGGAGTGCAAAATCGAAAACCAGCATGTAATCGATTTTCCTAAAGGTAACCCTCTTGGCAATGACGTCTGGAGATATCATCTGAGTTTCGCTGTACATAGGTGAGCGACAGGTTAAAATTAGATTTGATTTAGTACTAACAGATTCTTCCACGCAATCATATCCCTTTATTGGCTGGGACGGCCCCACAGTCCAGAAACTTCTGGACGACGGCAAGAGTCCAAGCCTTTTCGTCCTCATGGAAACGATAACAGTCCCGTGCGCCGAAATAGATGGTTTCGAAGACTTTCCACATCTCTTCCAGCTGAATTCCCGACAGCCTTGACTCGCCCAAAGCAGAATTGGAAAGGTATTCGCACGCTTCGGTGTAACGCTCCCGAAGTCGTGGCTCAAAAGACAGTCAACTTATTTCGCATTAATATAGGGAGCTGCTGCGTTGACACCTCTTTTCGCTATTTTTGACACCCCTTCTCTTCAAGGATATACTGTATTTTCGCCAGAAAAGAACTCTAACGATCACCTTCCTTTGATACTTCGACAAAATTTAATACACTGATTAAATCTGTCATTTCTAGACATGATTTACGAGTTGTTTCTTTGCCATCTACTAATTTTTGATCTCTTTCGTAGCCGTTGAACTCTACGCACACAAGAGAGAGAGGAAAGTCTAGTATATGTTTACTATCTTTTTTAATCTCTCCTTCTTGTAATACAGCGTCGAAATCTGCAAAAGAAGCTCGAAACTTCTTCTTTGGAATCTAAAAGGACCACTAGAAACGAGAGAGAGAGGGTGTCAAAATAGCGAAAAGGGGTGTCAACGCAGCAGCTCCCTTAATATATCCCATGATCCAGCACCCATTGGTGCCAGCGCATGGGAAACAGACTTACGTACCTTAAGGACTGTCGGCATCGAACCCTGGTCCAACCCATTGGACAAGGTACCGGCGATCGCCTTGACAGTTTGGGTAATAGCCCAGGGCTTGGCTGCAGACAGCGAAATGGTGGCGTGCATAGTCGAAGATGGTAGAGTGCATCTCGAACCGGGCTGGAGGTTCTTGAAGAATTTGGCCCTTTGGCATCCGTGGGCTTACTCAGAATGATTTCCTTTGTGAGATCTGAAATACCGTCTATATCACTCCTGCTTCTGCTACGATTGCTCCCAGGCCGACTATCCTCCCTGCCTAGGTAGATCTCGAAGTCAGCATTCCTCCATTGAGTCGGTAGATTGAGCCAAGAGGCATACTCCTGGAGCGGATGCTGCTAAGACACGTTTCAAGTTCTTGGATCCCTTAGAAAAGGGTAAGAGATGCTCAAAAGTTTACTTACCGCGAGAGCCGCTCATGCTTGCACTATCAAGATTGAATGAATCCTCGGACCCAGCATTCGAGAGGGCCGTAGCCTCAGGCGGCTGCAGGAGCTCGTCATTGAGGCTCGACGCTGTTGGCCTCTCCTGGTGGAGCTGATCATGCCAGAAATCGTCACGAAGCATCAATGTGCCTGATCCAAAGGGACAGTTTCGAAGAGATTTGAGGGATCAGCCACGCGAAGGGTATCGTAGGATTCGACAACGCGCCGAGCTTATGAAAGTCCACAGCCCTCGACTATGGTGATGTAGTTATGATTCTCGGATCACTATGTAGCTTGAAAGGGTTATTAGTGGATTGTCTAGCCAAATTCTTGGTTATCGCGCTAGATTTGGCAGGCTGACTGTCAGACCTGGAAAGCTTTTAGAAGGTGCAGGAGTGTTGTCATACTGGCACGAGGCCACAACATTCGCGTGCCGAATTTCCATTAAGCTTGGTACTGACTTTACAGGAACTGAAGGGAAGTATCATCGTTGCGTTCAGATGTTGATTGCATTACCAGAGGCTCGAGTCCGGGTCAATTGATACTCAGAGATAGATTATTGAAACTAGGGTGACAGTCTGGCTCCTTCCTTCTTCTAATGCGTTAAGAGCGACTGTGTAGGCTTTTTGACGACTCAAATGGCGTACTAATCAATGGGCAAACTCTAGACGGGCACTGGCAGACGTACGACGAGCTAACCGATGTGAAAACAATTACCCCATGCTCAGTGGGTGCTGAAGTGCTCCGCATCTCTTCTCGACTTTCAGTCCCTGCTGTTTCCTCAAAGGCTCTGTACGGACTCATTGATTTCGTTCAACGTCTCACCGCTTAGGCAATCATCTTTCATTTAGTCCGTCGCCTTACCATCGAAATGTCTAAAGAACGCAGAAGAATCCAGTACATGAATCGCCAACCTATCAAAACAACACCTTGTCACCGTATAGGACTTAGCCCATGTAGATTAATTGTCTGTCTTCTCGCCTGGACTCAACATCGTATTGTGAAGGTCTTCATCATAGGAAACTGGAGCGGCAAATCAATGAAGATACATAGCACGGTCCAATGTCGAAGAACCTGTGGAGAGCTCGAAATTGAGTGGATGGAATAACTGCTAATACGTTATACTTTGAAAAGCCCCAGCAGGACCACGAGCCACAAAAATTCACGCATTCAATGATAAGAGCTGAAGGATGAAGCGGGGAACATATCTGGCGAGTCTTTGGTCGATCGCTTTCTTGAAGATAGGGCTGCATGTACGCAGCGTTATCGTTCATATTTAGCAATTTCACAACGCTTGCAAATCCTAAGCTTTATTGTTAGATCTTCGACCTCAACTTTTGTCAAGATCGCTCTAGGTCCATTTTATTAACTTTCGCATTTCTTGATTTTATTTATAGAAAATTTTAGATATTAAGCTAGACACTAAAAGCTTTGTATAGCTACTTTGTTAACTAAATTTAATTCAAAATTAAAGCTATTATAATTATTGCAATTTATACGTAACTTATATAAGTTTAAACAATTAAATTTCTACAAATATAATTCGAAGCACAAAATCTTTGCATTGTAATAACTTAATTAAAATATTCTTAAATTTTATCAAACTATATTAACTTAACGCGCAAAGATTGTTTAATTCTAAATTTTGATTAAAATATTAGAAATTATAAAAGTTAATAAAATTGTTACGGATTCCATGGAGGCCTGCGGCACTATTGCCTAATTAGACTTAGCGCCGGCCTTAGACCCTTAATCCCGGCCGACCTGCCTAGATATCTGCCCCAGGCACCTTAGATAGTTATCAATCCAATCACTTTACCCACATCTACATTAGATTCACTGATTCCTAACAAAAATAGATCAGATTAAGTCTCGGGGCCTGCTTCGGGTCAATCGTATTTGCTGATGGGTACCCTAAATATCTAATCTTAGACTCCCTGCTAGCGTGTTGCATTACTAGGTGTGTTGCATTACTAGGTGAGAAGGAGTATGGTGTGCCATACTTTACTCAGCCCGTCCTATATATTGGCAATTTATCTGCCATTTTCCGACTTCTGATTACCTGAGATCGTACCGTGTCACATCCACCGACGTAATTGTTCCTGATTCTGGCTCGCACCTAGAATTCCGTCGCCAATAAGACTCTGATCTAGACCTCTAATCCTCGTTCACGACTTGGCGTATTCGCTCGGTCTGCTTCGCTTGCCTTTCACTTCTTCTTCCAAAGCAGTTCTGTCCTCGTTCTCTGTGGTTAATATTCGCTTACATCCCTCAATGGAAGGCCCATCGTTTCGCTTGGGGGTTGATGTCGGAGGTACGTTCACCGACGTACTACTCATCCGCGAAGACACTGGGGAAACGTTTCGAACCAAGGTACACACCACTGCAGCAGATCAGTCGCTCGGAGTTCTTGGGGGAATAGATCAAGTCCTTGCCAAGATCCCCAATGGAAGCAATATCAACTTACACGCCATCAACCACGGCACTACCGTAGCCACAAATACTATTCTAGAGCAGAAAGGCGCCAAAGTTGCGCTCGTGGTCACAGAAGGCTACAGAGATATTCTTCAGACACGGAGATCGCAGATACCAGGGGGCCTTGCGAGCTGGATCATCTGGAAGAAGCCTGAACCTCTGGCGCCATTGGAACTTACGGTGGAAGCGCCTGGACGGCTTGCTACTGGTGGAGAGGAAGTTCGGCCATTTGATGACAAAATATTCCGCGACAGAATCCGACCCATAGTCGAGCAGAAGCCGGACGCAGTGACCATCAGCTTGATAAATTCTTATGCGAACCCAAGTCATGAACAAGCGGCGCGTCGTATTGTCTCTACACTCCTTCCTCATACACCAGTCTCAATCTCATCGGAGGTTTTGCCAGAGCTGATGGAGTACGAAAGGACCATTACTACCGTTGTAAACTCGTACATTGAGCCCAGTGTCAGCGCATATCTAGGTAACCTGCTCAGAGCCTTGGAAAAGCGGACTAAACACCTTCGCATTCTGCGTTCGGATGGCGGTCTCTCTTCGGTCACTCAAGCGAGCCGCTTCCCTGTCAACTGGGTACTGTCCGGGCCAGCTGGAGGAGTCACAGGTGCAGTATCAGTCATTGCTGACCGGACTAAGTATAAGAATCTTCTGACCTTGGATATGGGTGGCACAAGCACAGACGTGGCCCTGATTGAAAACAGTACGCCTCGTGTGCGCCATGAGACTAAGGTCGGAGATATCGTGGTCAAGGCTCCATCAATCGATGTGCGTACCGTAGGCGCTGGAGGCGGCTCGATCGCCACCGTTCCTGAGGTCACAAAAGCCCTAAGAGTCGGTCCTGAGAGCGCTGGAGCTGAGCCGGGCCCCGCATGCTATAGCAGGGGAGGGTCTAAAGCTACTGTTACGGATGCCAATGCGGTTCTGGGCTATCTGCCAAGATCATTGTTAGGTGGCACCTTTAAGCTCGATCTAGAGGCCGCTCGTAAGGCTGTTCAAAAAGTCTCAGATGATCTTGGTACCAGCCTCTACGAAGCGGCCGAGGGAATCATCAAAGTTTCTAACGAAACAATGTATTCTGTCTCCGCAACAATATATCCTTACATTCACTAAATGATTTGGCAGGTACGGTGCGCTTCGATTGGTGTCGGTCGAACAAGGCTATGATCCTCGAGATTACAGTCTGGTGGCCTTTGGCGGTGCAGGACCTTTACATGCCAATGCATTGGGAAAGTTGATTCAATCGTTCCCAGTGATCATTCCACCATCTCCAGGAGTCCTTTGTGCCTTTGGCGACGCAACAACAACCCTTCGCCATGAGGTCGGAAGAGCGTTTATCGGACAGCTTTGTCATATTGAGTTAGCAGGACTTATGAAGGCCTACGAGGAACTGTTCAAGAAGGCTCACAAGGTTGCGAAAGAAGAACAGGGCTTGACATCCCACTTGGTACGTCTTATGTGGTGGCAATTTTTGATGTGATGCGACCCGTTGAGTAGTGGGCTTACTAACCTCACCAAATCGCGATCTTTGATGATGTGTTTCGCTAACGATTAGCTGGCTATGCAGGTCGAAACATATCAGGCCGATCTTAGATACATCGGGCAGGGTCTCGCGGTCACCATAAAGCTGGACTTCCAAGCTCTTTCGGCCAGTGGTCTTGCTCACCTGCGGGAACTTTTCGAAGCTGAACACGAGAGGCTATTTACATATCGTTTGAGCTCCGAAGTCGAAATCATAAGTATTCGTATTATCATCCAAGAACGAAAGCATGATGTGCCCCCAATGAAGCTCAATAAGGCTGAGACGACAGACCCCCCGGCATCTGTAATTACCTCAAGGACGACGCTTATTTTCGAGGGACAGCACCATAAAGAAAGCCCTATCTGGGACCGTCTAGGTCTCAAAGCTGGCCATGTAGTACAAGGTCCATGCGTCATCAGCGAGATGGACTCGACTACACTGGTTCATCCGGGATACAGAGCGGAGATTGACGATATTGGGAACATCTTAATTTGGCAGCTCGCCGAGCAACCAGCTCCAAAAGACTCGAAGTCCGAAACAGAACTCGACTCGTTCTCCGTGGATATATTCGAAAACGCTCTGCGAAACGCCCGCAACGAGATGGACACGTTGGTAACTCGTACAGCTATGAGCCCAGCGATACGCGAGCAGCAAGACGAATTTCCGATCATTGCGGAGCCTGGTGGGAAGATGATCGTAGGCCAGTTTGGATCCTTTATTGGAGAGTTCCTGGAGAGCTGGAGCGGGACTATCGATCCAGGTGATATATTCATGACGAATGATCCGTATTCTGTGGCCGGGGCTGTCTCTCATCACAACGACTGGCTTTTCATGATGCCAATCTTCGTGGATGAGAAGTTGAGTAAGCTGATGCAATCTCTCCAAATCGAATTTTCGGGCACTGACATGTTGGATAGTCGCATGGACATCGGTCTTTGGCCACATGACGGACGTTGGGGGCAGTGTCCCTGGATCACTACCATGTGCTGCCACTAGCATCTTTGAGGAAGGCGTTCAGATTCCCATCACCAAGATTGCTGGAAAGGGGTTGTGGAACAAAGACTTGATGGAAGTAATTTACAGGAATGTGCGCCTTCCAGAGTGGAACCGCTGTGATGTGCACGCGCTCGTCGCTGCTTGTGAAATGGGTCAGTACCCCCCTTCTGAAATGTCCATTTAAAGCCTGCTGATGTACCTTGTAGCCGGAAAGCGCATGAGAGAGCTCTACATCCGATTTGGGGACAAGACATACTTCCCAACGATCGACGAGCTTCTCGAACGCAACCGTAAAGCAGTATCTTCAATCATTGCTAACGCAATACCAAAGCAGCCGGTCTACTTTGAAGATTGGATTGACGATGATGGCCAGGGGGCTGGCCCTTGGAAGATAGCCTGCACGATGTCCAAGAAAAACGGCAAGCTTTCCTTTGACTTCTCTGGCACAGACCCGCAGTCGCCGTCATCCATCAATTTCTTGCTCAGTATTACTATGTAAGAGACTCATTTTCCCCTATTGACCCCCATTGCCGATACTAAATTCTTCAGGTTCAAGATGTTCGTCGGTATCTACCTCCTAGTGGTGTAGTAAGTGCGCCTATTCATGTATTATCCGCTCATCGTTACCGCTGAACTTCGCCTAGCGATTCCAACGTCGTGGCGAACGATGGTTTCCAGGATCTGATGGATGTCCACATCCCTGAAGGATCCCTACTCAAGCCGATTCGACCCGCCGCCCTTTCTTGCCGAACACACGTGGTCGCCAGGCTGTTAGATCTGCTGTCAGGGTTGCTGGGCCAAAAAGCCCCTCAATTCATGACCGCTGCAGGCTTCTCGGACAGCCCTCATTTCATGTACTCCGGTGCGCTCCCCAGCTTCCTATCTATTCAACAAGCCTTCTACATCAAACCGCTGATGGATAGCAGGTTACCGTGACAACGGCGAATGGTTCCAGCTCTACTGGCTAGGCTTCGGTGGTAAGCTCCGAATCTTCTCCTTTGCCTCTTCTCCGCTTTGCCTCTTCACCGCTTTGCCTCTTCACCGCTTTGCCTTTTTCCCTCTTTGTCTGTTCCACTGTAACCCGCTCTCTTTTCCGTCCCTCCGTACTCCATTCTCCAATACTCCCCGTCTCCACCCCTACTCACCTCTCACCTAGGTATCCCCGCCCGCCCCCACGGCGACGGCCCCGACGGCCACTGTCTCTGGCCCGCCATGAAAGCCATCCCTAACGAGTTCCTCGAGCTCTACAACCCCCTCCGCATCGACGCCTACCACCTCGAGATCGACTCCGGCGGTCCCGGCCTCTACCGCGGAGGGTAAGTTCCACTTGAACGCCATGCCTCATCCTCCCATCCCCTGCGTGACTGCAGAAGTCAACGCTAACCCCGAAAACCTCCAGCAACGGCATGCGCATCCACTGGCACTTCCTCTCCCCCGGCTCCATCTCCCTGCACGACGACCGCTGGCTCTCCAAACCCTGGGGCGTCCTCCGCGGCTCGCCCGGCGCGCGCTCCCATAAAACCGTCGTCCGCTACTCAGCCGCCAAAGAAGGCGAGGATCCCCCACGCGTGGTGTGCGGCAGCAAGCAAGACCGCATCAAAGTCGAAAAAGGGGATGTCCTAGAATGGGTTACGTGGGGGGGCGGCGGTTGGGGCGATCCGTTGAACAGGGATGCGGGGTTGGTGGCGAGGGAGGTGAAGAAGGGGCTGGTTAGTAGGAGGGGGGCGGGGAGGTATGGTGTTGTGATTGGGGGAGATGGGGGGG
>JAABUS010003070.1_pt1 | contig 28579 bp, 28 predicted proteins | sample 5560161 | NCBI WGS metagenome assembly JAABUS01 (sample SAMN10711885, study PRJNA513376) | rock metagenome | isolation source: Antarctica rocks | place: Antarctica: Victoria Land, Trio Nunatak nord | collected 2016-01-04
GTTTCGGCATCGGTGTCAATAACCGGACCGCCGCCGTCCTCGGCTCGATCGGCGCCGGCACGACCTACGTACCGCCGACGATCTAACCCTGATCCGACGCCGTGACCCGGAAAGGAGGTAGCTGTGACCTTCACGTATGACGAAGCCCTGACGCTGCCTCGTGACCGGGTCCGGCTCCGGATCGGCGATACCAACGCGACCAAGCCGCTCCGGCAAGACGAGACGATCTACGCCCTGGTCGCGGCGGTGGGCGAGCTGGGGGCGATCGAGGTGCTGGCGACCTCGCTGGCGACCGAGTACGCCCAGCGGCCCGACAGCCTAGGGGACAACGGTCAGTCGATCTCGTGGTCCCGGCGCGTCTCCACCTGGCTGGAGGTGGCAGCCCGGGCCCGCAAGGAGATGGCGGCGCTGGAAGGGGGTGATGGCGATGGGGTGACTTCGACGCTCTCGGCGATGCGTCCCGTCCGGTCGGATGTCGTACTCGCCAGTGAGTACGTCCGGGAGCCCGGGACCTTCTCATGGGACGCGCCCCGATGACTGACCGGGTGTCGTTCATCGGGCCAGCCGAGGGCGACGAGATCAACGCCGCGTTCCGGCAGCTGTTCGCCACGAGCCTTGAGCTGGCGAACCCGCCCGTCATGGTGCAGGTCTACCGCGGCACTGCCAAGGTCGGGAGCCCGACGCAGGTCCAGGTCGTCCCGGCCAACCGGCAGAGCCGACAGGCCAGCGACGGCGGTGCCCTGAACGTCGCGTTCGACGGCGGGGTGCTTCGGGCTTGGGCTCCGTGGGACATCGATACGGCCGACCGCGTTCGGATCGGGGACGCCACGGCCGTCATTCGGTCGACGCCACCGATCCGCAACGGGATCCAGGACGCCACATACGAGATGGAAGGAGGAGGCGGCACCAATGGCTAGCGCGGGCATCCGGGTGACCTCCAACACCATCCTCTCGGGCTGCGACGCCTTCGGTACGCGTCTCAACGCTGGGCTGGCGGCGCTCTGTGAGGAAGAGGCGCAGCGGGGCCAGGACGCCATGCGGACCGACCGCGGCTGGACCGACCGGACGGGCCACGCTCGGGACAGCCTGACCGGCTCGTACCAGCGGGAGGGCGACGTCCACGTGATCTCGCTCTACACGACCAACGAGGAGTACGGCCTGATCCTCGAGCTGGCCCACGCCGGCCGGTTCGCGATCATCCGGCCGACCGCCGACCGGATCGCGCCCGAGGTCTTCGCCCGCGCCGCCAGTCTCATTGGCGGGAGTGCCCGGTGATCCTCTTCCAGCAGGCCGTCATCGCCACCCTCCAGGCCGACCCCGCCCTCATGGCCCTGCTGCCGGGCGGCGTATGGAATAGAGAACTGACTCGAACCGGGCCGGGCAAGACGGCGGCGGCGTGGGGGCCGATCGATCCCACCGACCCACTCAGCCCCGAGGTCCTGCGTCCCACCGTGGTCGTGGTCGACGCCGGGGAGTACGGCTCGGCCTTCCGCCTCGGGGCCGATGCCCGGGTCATGGTCTTCGCCTACGTCCCGGCGAATGATGCCGGACGAACGCTGGTCGGCAAAATCGAGACGCGCATCCGCGCGTTGCTGGACCACGCGCACCTCGGGGTTGCCGCTGGGGACGACGCACCGCGGTTCGGTGAGGTGCGGATCGAGCCCCGATCGCGGCTGCTCGACGAGCCGGCCTACGGCGGCACGATGTTCACCAGTTGGCGTCTGACGTTCAGGACGGCCGCGCTATCGGGCGTGGCTGAGTGGTAGCTGGGGCAACTGCCCCACAGGAGAGACACGACATGGCCGATCGCAAGAAGCTCACGGACAAGCAGGCGGCCGACGCCCTCGCGTCGTACCAGCGAGGCGAGGCGCTGCCGGACGGCACCATCATCGACTTCACCGAGGCGCCCTACGTCTTTCACGCCGGGAGCGTCGCGACGGTGCCGGTGACGATCGAGCCCACACCCGCCGACATGACGCCGCCCGTCGTCGCCGTCAAGAGCGGGAAGTAGCCGTGCGCTGGGTCCGCTGGGTTGGATCGCGCATCAGCGACTACCTGGACCAGCCAGACCCGGCCGACCGCTGGGGCCGCACCCGGCGCACCCTGCTCTACGCCGACGCCTACTCGCGGGAAGTCGCCCGGCGGGTCCGGCGTGAGGCGGCGATCGCCCAGCGCTTCCGCCCGATCGCCGGCGTCACCGTCAGGGAGTTCGGACCGGACGCCCTGCCGGGATTGCGTGAGGTCTACCGGTGGGGCGTCCGGGGGATGGGGCCGGACGCCGACGCCTACGGGCCGGCAGCGTTCGTCGCGTGGATGGACGACCACGACGCCACGGTGCTGATGCTCTCGAAGTTCGGTCACGAGTTCGCCTACGCGGACGACGAAGATCCCACGACGGCGGGACGGGAACCCCGCCAGGACCAGCCCGGAGACCCTGTGAACCAGGGCCGGGGACCGGCGGCGACCGGGCTGGTCCTGGCGCGGCTGCTGGACCCCGTGGCGTCACGCCGGCTCGGATCACGAGCCCTGACGCCCGAGGAGATGCGGCGCGTGGCCCACGCCCGGTAATGGACCGGGACCCGCGAGCGGATGGCCCCAGCTCGCGGTCGGGTCACCAATGACCATAGTCCCCTGATTCGGGGACGGAAAGGACACGGACATGGCTGGACGGATCGCACTCGGGGCCAAGGACATGGCCATCGCCGTCAAGGACCCGGTCGCCGGGACATTCGCCGCGATGCTGGACGCCCCCGGCCTCGCGAGCTTCAGCATCAACTACGAGGGCGATGTCGAAGAACTGCGCGGCGACGACCTGCTCCTGGCCTCGGTCGCCAAGAGCGTCACGGCGTCGGGCTCGTTCGAACTCGGCATCCAGGACCTCGCGGTCAAGGCCGCGCTGACTGGCGGCACCGTCGTGGTCAGCGGCACCGGCAACACGGCGGTCACGACCCTCCTGGTCCCCTCGACCCCCAAGATGCCGCTGGCCCAGCTTGCGGCCATCGCTCGAGGGGTCGGGACCGACGGCGGCACCCTCCTGGGTCGCGTCTACCAGGGCCGGGTGACCAACGGCGGTGGCTTCGAGCTGACCGACGGGTACGCGACGAGTTCCTACGACTTCACCGCCCTGGACTTCAACGGGTCGGTCTTCGCGATCGAGCAGTACGCCGCCAGCATCGCGACGGTCCCGAGCGCGGCGGTGAGCGTCCTGCCGGCCTAACGCGACGTAACGCGATGACGTAACGGGGACGGCATCGGCCCAGCCGTCCCCACCCCTTCCGTCCGGCCCAACGGCACCTGATTCGGTGCCAAGGAGCACAGCACCATGACCAGCGACGACCAGGACCGCTTCAACCCGATGACCGGCGAACCGATCAACCGCCCTTCCGACGCGACGGCGGCGACGCACCACATGGCCGCTGGGGACATCGCGGCGCCCGGCCAGGTCCACGCGGACTACGATCGGCAGCGCACGGCGCTGGAGCCCCGGGATCACATCCTCGATCTGCCGCAGGCTCGGGCGATGACCACGGCCCAGCGGATCGCGGCCAAGGCGCGGGCGCGGGACGCCACGTTGATCACCGTCACGCTTCCGGACCTTGGCGAGACCGTCAAGGCGGTTCCGAAGTCCTTCAATCGCGTGCTGGCGGATATCACCCTGACGGGCATCGTGACGCCGGCGGCACAGCGGTCGTTCTACGAGGCCGCCCGTACCTTGGAGGCCATGTCGCCCGACGAGCAGACGAAGCTCGGCGAAGACACCGAGGAGGTCTTGAAATCGCTGGGCGTTGGTGGGTCGCAGGACCTTTTTCACGCCCTCACCCGGACCTACCCACTCGCCTGCCTGGTCGCGCCGCGCTGTGTTCCAACCGCTGCCGACATCACCGACAAGGAGACGGAGATCGCGCTGGAATGGCTGTCGCCCGACGACCGTATGGCGATCGTCAACGCCTGCATGGCGGAGCAGACGGCGAGGGCTGTGGCCGTCGCCCCGTTTCCTGACCCGTCGGCGCCTGTATAAGCATCACCTGATGGGCGCCGCCTATGGGCAACCACCATCGACCTGGGCGGACATCGGCGATCCGGATCTGTCCGACGAGTACGACGAAGCCGCCCATGATGTCGGGACCCAGATCGAGCGACTGCAGTCGGCGACCGTGCTCGTCAAGGCGCCGAAGCGACCGAAGAACGCGCCCCAGATGATCCAGGAGCCGAAGTTCACCAACGAGCAGATCAACTGGGTGCTCGGTTTCGTCCTGGCCAATGAGCCCGACGACGAGCCCGACGCCGACGATCTGTACGACCGGCTGCTCGCCGGGCTCGACGACCAATCGCCACACGCCTGACCAAGCACGACCAAGCTGACCCACTCGCCCGCTCCCCGGCCCAGGGACGCACGGACCGTGACCAACGCAACCGCCCGTGCTCCCCGGATCGGGAGGCCGTAGGTGGACGGATCATTGGGCGGCGCTCGAGCAACGATCAGCCTCGATGCCGCCCAGGCGATGGCGGCGCTCCGACAGTTCGGCAGCGCCGCCGATCAGACCATGCGGGGCGTTGGCGCCAGTGGCACGCAGGCGTCGTCGGGGATCGACCGGCTGTCGGCGGGGTTGTCGTCGCCGGGTATCCAGGCGGCTGGCGGCGCCCTGACGGCTGTCGGTGCCGCCGTCGGGTTGCTCGGTGGTTTCGCGATCAACTCGGCCATGCAGTTCGACCAGGGCATGGCGAACGTCCGGGCGGCGACCGGCGCCACTGGGGCCGAGTTCGACAGTCTTCGCAACCTCGCGCTCCAGATCGGCAAGGACACGTCGTTCTCGGCCAACGAGGCGACGCTCGCCATCGAGGAGCTGGCCAAGGCCGGCGTGTCCACGACGGACATCCTTGGCGGCGCCGCCGAGGCGACGACCGCACTGGCGGCGGCTGGCGGCGTCGACCTGCCCACCGCGGCGACGGTCATGTCTGCTGCCCTGAATCAGTACGGACTCGCGGCTGGCGACGCCTCCGGCTACACCGACCAGTTCGGCAAGAGCGTCAACAACGCATCCCACGTCGCGGATGTCATTGCGGCAGCGGCCTCAACGTCGGCGACCGGCGTGACCGAGATGGGATCGTCGCTGTCCTACGTCGGCACGAGCGCGGCCGCGCTGGGCGTTCCGCTGGAAGACACGGCCACCGCGCTGGGGCTGATGGCCAACCAGGGCATCGTCGGGTCCAGCGCCGGTACGTCGCTCAATCAGGTGCTCCTCAGCCTCGCCAATCCGACGGCCAAGGCGGCCGGAGTGATGAACGACCTCGGTCTGTCCTTCACCGACATGAACGGCAACATGCTGCCGCTGCCCGACATCATCGGGTCGGTGGCCACCGCCACCGAAGGCATGGGAACGGCCCAACGGGCCGCGACGCTCGAGACGCTGTTCGGGGTCGAAGGCGGCCGCGCCATGAACGCGCTGCTGCCCTCGGTGTCGGCGTCGGTCCAGGGCACGACGGACTCGTGGAACGGTATGCACGGGGCCGTGACGCAGGTCGGTGCCGCCCAGGAGCAGGCCCAGGCCCGACTCGATAGCACCAAGGGTCGCTTGGAGGCGATGAAAGGGTCGCTCGAGACCGTCGGCATCGTCATCGGGTCCAAGGTGCTGCCGTTCTTCGACCTGCTCATCATCGGGGCAACGAACGTCCTCAACGCCTTTCTCAACCTGCCCAGCGGCATCCAGACGGTCATCGCCGCCGTGGTCGGGGTGGCCGGCGCCTTCGCCGGGATCGCCGGCGCCGCCATCCTGATCGGACCAAAGCTCATCGAGATGGCGCGTGGCTTCCAGGTCGTCAGCGTCGCGATGCGGGCGATGATCGTCGGCAACCCGATCCTGCTGGCGATCGCCGCCGCCATCGGGCTCGTCGTGCTGGCGATCGCCGCGTACAAGACGAACTTCCTCGGATTCGGCGACGCCGTTCGGGCGGTCGGAAGTACGGTCAAGAGCGCATTTTCTGGGATTGTCGACGGCGTGGCCGCATTCGTCGAGTCGTTCAAGTCCTACTTCGACTTCTTCAGTAGCGGCAAGATGCTCAAGCCGATTCACGACCTGGCCGGCGGCATCACGTACGCCATGGTCAAGGTCGCCGAGCCGATGCAGCTCGTTGAGTCCCTGTTCCATGCCTTAGCGCAGGCAATTCGGCTCGTCACCATCCAGAACGGCGGACCGAAGTTCCTTATCGGCTTGGCTGCCTGGCTCGACCGGATTGCGCCAAAGGTGCAGGCCGTCGTCGACGCCTTCCAGCTGTTCCGGGAACGGGGCATCAATCCGGTCTCATCGGCGCTCCTGGCGATCGGGTCGGTCTTCACCAGCCTGTCCAGCGCGATGGCGAACTTCAGTGTCGCCTTCACCTTCGTCATCCTGGCGGCCCAGGCGTTGGGTCGTGCGCTGGGCGACCTGGTCCACGGCGACCTCGCCGGGTTCCAGCACGAGATCGCCTTCGCGGCTAGCTACGCCCTCGACGCCGTCTCGTCGATGCTGGCCGGGATCTCGGACCTGTTCGGCGTCCTGGCCGACAAGTTCACCGGTCTGGCTGGCATCTTCCGCCCCTTGCAGTCCCTCTTCGGCGATCTCTCGCAGGCGTTCCTCGATCTGGGCCGCGCCGTCAACGCGCTAATCCAGGGCGACTTCGGCCGGGCGCGGGACTTCTTCTTTGCCTTCGCTGACGACATGAAGAGCGCTTTCTTCGACGCGATCGACGTCGTGACGGGCATCTTCTCGACGCTCGGCGGAATCATCGTCTCGGCGTTCGATGCGATCCCGTGGGCCGCGATCGGCAGCACCCTTCTGTCGGCGATCCAGGCGGTGACGAGCGCCGCATTCTCGGCCCTGCAAGCCGGCGCCGACTGGGTGCTGGACGTGGCAGCCCCGACGCTGGGCGGCTGGGTCCTGAACGCGGCTGGTTGGGTCGGCGACCACCTCGGCGCGATCGTCGACGGCGTAACGGGCGTCGCCAAGGACTTCGGCAACTGGGCGTTGAACATCCTTGGTCCGGGCGTCATCACGACCGTCTGGGCCGGCGTCAGCGCCATCATCGACTGGATCGAGGGCCTGCTCGGTATCGGCGGCGTTGCCGCCAGCCCAGACGGCATCCCGACCGGCGGTGGCGACACCACGGTCACGTGGGGCGACTGGGCGATCAGCGTACTGGAACCGCTGGGCGGCATTCTCGCGGCCGGCTGGAACTTCCTCACGCTCGTGGGATCGAAGATCGGCGAATGGGCCGTTGCCGCGGCTGGCTACGTCATCCACTGGGCCGGCTGGTCGGCCGCTATCGGCGTGGCGAGCGATATCCTCGCCGCCGGGTGGGACTTCCTGACACTGGTGGGCAGCAAGATTGGCCAGTGGGCACTCGCAGCGGTCGGGTACGTCATCCATTGGGGGGGCTGGTCGGTCGCCGTCGGCTCGGCGATGGACATCATCCAGGCAGGCTGGGACTTCCTGACCATGGTGGGCGGCAAGATTGGCCAGTGGGCTATCGCCGCCGCAGGGTACGTCCTTCATTGGTCAGGGTGGAGCGTCTCCGTTGGCACGGCCATGGACGTCCTGCAAGCTGGGTGGGACTTCCTCACCCTCGTCGGATCGAAGATCGGCCAGTGGGCACTGGCAGCGGTCGGGTACGTCGTTCACTGGGCAGGCTGGTCAGCGGCTATCGGCGTGGCGAGCGATATTCTCGCCGCCGGGTGGGACTTCCTGACACTAGTGGGCAGCAAGATCGCGGGCTGGGCGGTAGCCGCCGCTGGCTACGTCATTCACTGGGCCGGGTGGTCGGTCGTCGTCGGTTGGGCCACTGACATCGCGCAGGCAGGCTGGGATTTCCTCGCCAATGTGGGGTCGTTCATTGCCAATCTCGCGCTGTCGGCCGCCGGCTATGTCGCCCATTGGGCTGGGTGGTCGGTGGCTGTTGGGTGGGCGATGGACGTCGCCCAATCGGGTTGGGATTTCCTGACCATGATCGCGGGCAAGCTGGCGGGGTGGGCCATCGCCGCGGCGGGCTACGTCGTGCACTGGGCCGGGTGGTCCGCAATGGTGGGAGTCGCTACCAGTGTCGTGCAGGCTGGATGGGACTTCCTCACGCTGGTGGGCTCCAAGATTGGCGAGTGGGCCGTCGCCGCCGGCCAGTTCACCCTCCATTGGGCAGGCTGGGCGCTCGACATCTTGCAGAGCGAGACGGTAACGAATGCGATTGGTGACGTTGCGACCTGGCTCCAGCCCTATGTCGACGGGTTCATCGGTGGGACGGTCCTGGACGGACTGAACTGGGCGCTCAGCATCGGTGAGCCAGCCAACGGGATCTCCGTCGACTTCAACTGGACGGAGTTGGCCGCCGCGGCGTTCACCGGCACCATCACCCTCGACCCAAACATCTCGATGGACATCAAGTCGGTTGGCGCCAAGGTCGGCTCATGGATCAATGGCGCCCTGACCGATCCGGACACGATCAAGTGGATCGGGATCGGCGTTGCGGCAATGGTCGCCCTGGCCTTCGTCGGGCCTGGAGCGGTCTTGACGATCGCCCTTGCCGCCGCCGCGCCACTGGTTGCCCAGGCAGTCGTCTCATTCTTCGAGGGCGTCTTCGGCGCCCTCGACTTCGGCGGCATCTTCGACACCATCATGAACGAGATCACCGGCGGTCTGGCCAATGTCCTGGATGGGATCGCTGCTGCGCTGGATGCTGCCCCGGATTGGGCCGTGCCGGATGGGTTAGTCACAGACATCCGCGGGTGGGGCGATGACCTGCGGGCGCTGGGCGAGGAAAACGGTCTCGCGTTCAATGATGCGCTACGCCAGGCCATCGAGAACGGCACGCTCCCTGGCGGCGGTGACCCGGCGCTCGTCAACGGGTCGATGGGCAAACCCATTCCGGAGACGCCAGGGGCGCCGACCCTTCCCGGCGGTGCGCAGGGACCCGTCAACCCAGCGACACCGACTCTTCCCGGTGGCCTCCAAGGGCCCGTGCAGACGACCGGCAAGTTCTCGGGCAGCATCTTCGCCCAGATCATCCAGCAAGCCAACGAGGCCAAGCGGCAGTTCGGCGATGTCATGCTCGGCATTGGAACTGACAGCCTCACGGCCAAGACCGCCGTCGTCGGCGCGCTGACCGGCATGGGCCTGGAAGGCCTGCCGCCCGTATCCGCTCTGGCCACAAGCGCCGCGGCCACCCTGCTCGCCTTCCAGGGGCAGGCGATCGGCTCCGCCCTCGCCGCCCAGGTCGGTGTCGTCGGCAGCTTCGTCGGCATGCAGACCGGCTCCGTCGCCGAGGTGGTCGGCTTGCAGGCTCAGGCCGGCGTCGCCTTCGCCGCGATGCAGGCGGACGGCGCTGGCAAGGCCGGGCTCCTCAACGCCGCGGTCAAAGTCCAGTTCGCCGACCTGACCAGCCGGGCCACCGAGACGGGAACGAGTATTGGCAAGGCCATCGCCCACCGGCTCGACGGACCGGACGTGTCCTCGGTCACGGCGGCGTTCGCCAACGTCACCACGGCAGCGACGACCACCGGAGCGAGTGCCGCCAAGAGTCTCAACAAGCGACTGGAAGCACCTGATATCACCGGTGTGACCGGAGCATTCGACCGGATCGCCGCATCGGCCCAGGCGGCTGGCAAGGCAGCGGCGGCGGCGTTCTCCTCGCTCAACGATGCGGCACCGGCCAAGTCCGCCGGCGACCTCCCGGCTGGCAAGGGCGCACCAGCACCCTCTCCCAAGCAGCAGGCGCCATCACTGGGGGGCGTCCCAGACACTGGGGCAGCGACAAGCGCGCTGGCGGCTGCTCAAGCAGCGATTACAGCGGCAGCCGTCGCAATTCAACGCGTGGTCTCGACCATGAAGATCGGTGTCGTCGCGGACGTGACCGACATGGTGAACACGACCATTGCGCTGGCTGGGGCGTGGCAGGCCGGACTGGTCGCCATCGCCGCACCGATCGACGCGGCCGTCCGGATGGCTGTGTCAACCATGAAGATGGGCGTCGTCGCGGATATCACCGATACGGTCACCACGACCCTGGCCCTCTTCGGCGCCTGGGCGATTGGCATCCCAGCCATTGCCATGGCCGTCGATCTCGGGGTCCGGCTGCCGATCAGCACCATGAAGATCGGGGTCGTCACGGACGTGACGGACCTCGTCACGTCGACCATCGCGCTCTTCGGTGCGTGGGCCGTTGCGGTCCCGGCCATCGCCCTCGCGATCGACCTCGGCGTCCGCACGCCTATCAGCACGATGAAGATCGGGGTCGTGACTGATGTCACGGACCTGGTCAGCAGCACCATCGCCCTGATGGGCGCCTGGGCGGCGGCGCTGCCGGCGATCGCCATTGGGGTCGATCTCGGGGTCCGGGCGTCAATCAGCACCATGAAGATCGGCGCGGTCGCCGACGTGACGGACCTCGTGTCGAGCTCCATCGCCCAGTTCGGGGCCATGAGCGCCGGCCTCGTCGCGATCGCGTCCAACGTCTCGGCGGGGGTGCGTAGCGCCATCTCGAGCATGAAAATCGGCGCCGTCTCGGACGTGCGGGATCTCGTCAGTTCGGCGATCGCCCAGTTCGGCGCGATGTCGAGTGGCCTGACCGGGATCGCGTCGAACATCCGGGGTTCCGTCACCGGCGCGATGGCCGGCATGGCGGGCGGGGCCACGGGCGCGGTCGCCGGGATGGTCGGGTCGGTCATCGGTGCGATGAGTTCCATGGCCGGCCAGTCCGTCGGGATCGTCTCGGGCATGGCCGGTCAGATCATCGGCATCATGAGCGGGCTGGCCGGTCAAGCCGGTGGCGCTGGCCAAGGGATCGGGGCGTCATTTGGCCAGGGCATCGTCGCCGGAATGTCCGCCTATGTGAATGAGGCCGCCGCCATGGCCGCGCGCATCGTCAGTGCCGCGATCGGCGCCGCGCGCGCTACACAGCAGTCGTCATCGCCCGCCAAGGTCACGACCAAGGAGGGCGGGTTCTGGGGTCAGGGTTACGTCAACGGGATCGCAGCGTTTATCAAGCCGGCGGCCTGGACCGCGGCGGCCGTCGTCGGCGCCGCGGTCGACGCCATGAACTCCACGGCTCCGGCATTCGGGTTCGGTGGGTTCGGGAGCGGCGCGCCCGCGAGCCCATTGGCTGTCAGCCCGCTGGGCTCGCGGGCCGATGCGAACGGCTCGAGCGGCATGACGACCATCAACCACTACCACACCACCCAGACGGTCGAGCGGATCGAGGTGAACGGCGCGGGCGATCCCCAAGCCGTGGGCCGCGCCGTCGTCGAGTCGCTCGGGGCCGCGTGGGCCGATCACAACGGCCTCGGGAGGGGTGACTAGATGACGACTCTTGGCCGGCATCCAGCGGGGAACGACAGCGGTTGGGGCATCGTCGGCGTCGGCGACGCCCGTGGCTCGATCCTGGGCTCGTTCACGACCAACAGTTGGGTGACGGCCGCCGGCGGCCGCGCCGGGACGTGGCCGGGCGACGCCACCGCGACCGGCCAGATCGCGATCTACAAGGCGACCAGCAGCGCCATCTCGACCATCATCGGGACGATGGCCACGTTCAGCGCCGCCGTCGCAATGGCCGACAACGCCAGTGGCGCCGACTACGTGACCAAGCCGGCCGTCCCGATCCCGGTCGCGGCCAATCAGATCATCGCCGGCATCCTGCGGGGCCAGAACGGGCGGCTGACCCACGGGCAGGACAACTCCGGCTACGTCATGCACAAGCGGTACAACGTCGGGACCAGCTTCCCGAGCCCCTTCGCCGCGTCAGAGGCGGTCCCCGAGGGCCGAATGTCGATCTGGGTGGAGGCAACCGCCAACCGGGCGCCCATCACCCCGTTTGGCCTGTCTCCCAAGGCCGACAGTATCACGATCGACGCAACGCCGGACCTCGCCGCCAGTTTCCGCGACGCGGACGAGACGGTGGGGGGTGCGACCTACGGGCAGGCCGACTACCTCTCGGCCTACAGCTTCGAGGTCTGGAACGACGCCGGAACGGCGAAGCTTCGGTCCAGCGGGAAGCTGACCGCGACCGCCGCCATGAAGACCGACCGCCGGGCGACGTGGACGGTGCCGACCGATCTGCCGGCGGCGCGCTACGAGTGCCGTTGCATCCTTTACGACTACTTCGGCACTCCGTCGCCGCAGGCCAAGTGGAAGGTCACGGTCAGCAGCGGCGGCCTGTTCCAATCCCCGCAGCTCGTCCCCGCCGCCTACGTCGCGACCGACCCCGACGTGACCAACAGCACGACGCCAGGGTTCCAGGGAACGTGGACCAGTACCGCCGGCGTCAACGTCCGGTCGGTCCAGGCGCGGGTCCTGAACGAGGACGGGTCGATCGCGCAGCCGCAGGGGACGGTCGACCTGAGTGTCGGCATCGCTCCAGGGACGGTCCTGAACTTCACCTCGAGCGGCTGGGGCTGGACGGCGCTGACACCGGGCCGGCGCTACCAGATCGAGTTCAAGGGGATGGACGCCAACGGGCAGGACAGCCCGTGGGTGCGGACGCCGCTGTTCCTCGTCAACGCGCCGCCCAACGTCCCGACCAACCGGAGCCCGACGGCGGGCCGGAGCTTCACGACCCGCCCGACCCTCTCGGCGACGCTCAGCGACCCAAACCACGACGCCTCGCAGCTCACCCCCGATTACCGTGTCCGACCGGCGGGCAACACCGGCGTCGGCGTCAACGTGCCCGCGACCTACCTGGCCGACGGTGTCTGGCCGGCGCCCGTCACGGTCGCCGCCATGCCAGCGCTCGGCAATTTCGAGTGGAGCGTCGCGGCGACCGACCCCTACGGACTCGCGGGGCCACGGTCGACGTGGCTGGCGGTCAACTGGGTCACGGCCCCGACCGTCACGGTCGTCTCACCCACCAACGGCGCCACCATCACGACCGGGACGCCGACGATCGGCGCGACGGTCAACCGGACCATCACGAGCTACCAGATCCAGCTCTTCGACCTGGCCGCGGTCAACGGGGTCCTGCCGCTGGTCTACGACAGCAAGACCGTCGTTTCCAACGCGATCGGACTCCTGGTCCCGGCCGGCAAGTTGCGCAACACCCGCAGCTACCGGCTCCTGCTCACGGTCACGACGTCAGACGGGCTCGTTACGGTCACGGTCACGACGTTCACCCTGACCTACCCGGCTCAGCCCGCCCTCGCCAACGTGACGGCGACGAAGCAGGCGGCCCAGTTCGAGCCGGCCAGCGACCCGGGGTCGTGGAGCACCATCGCGGTCTCGTGGACGGCTCCGACGACCACGGCGATCCCGGACCTCGAGTTCGGCGGCTACCTGATCCGGCGCAAGAGCCTCGCGACCGGAGTGGAGGAAGCGGTCGCCCACCTGGCGACCCGAGGCGAGACCGTCTGGGTGGACCGGACGCCGCGGTCGGGCGAGCTCTACGCCTACACCCCGGTCGCGCTCCGATTGCTCAACACCGTCGATTGGGTGGAATCAACGCCCATCAGTCCCCAAGCGCTGGTCCGGTTGAAGTACACGGTCATCTCGGAACTCAGGGTCGACGGCCTCTCGCTGCCGCTGCGCTCGTGGTCGCAGCGGACCAACACCCCGACCCGCGACGTCGAGCTGATCCCGACGCTGAGCGGCAAGCCGGTGTCGTTCCAGGGGATCGGTGACGCCGACGTGATCGCGGGATCGTTCGACGTACTGGACTGGCCCGAGGTCGCGGCGACCGCCCGGGACCAGGTCACCGTCGCCGAAGAGCTGGGTCGCCCCGACTTCGACGAACTCGATCGTCCGGTCCCCAAGGACCTGTGCTACCGCGACCCCAAACGACGGGTCCTGTTCGTCGCCATGACGGGCTACCGCGAGGAGGACGAGCACACCGGCGCGCTAGTCCGGCTCGGCCTGGAGTTCAGCGAGACCGCGGCCCGCCTGACTGTCGGGGAGGTGACGCCGTGACCGCCCCGATCTACCCGGCCCCGCACCGGATCGGCGGCGGCTACGCCATGAAGATGGAGATCTGGCGAGCCGACCGCTACGGTCAGAAGCTCGACCGGATCTCGACGCGCCGGCCGGTCACCGGGTCGGTCAGCTTCAACGAGGACAACGAGTTCAAGCGGCAACTCTCGCTCTCGATCGACGACCCCGACGACGTGCGGCCGTTCCGGGACTTCGTCGTCCCGACGATCCACCTGGCCGGGCCGTTCGGCGCCACCCGGACCCGCGACCTCGGCCACTTCATGGTCACGCCGCCCAGCCGGAGCATGACGAGCGGACGGCGGACGGGCCGGATCGAGGCCCGGGACCTGACGCTCATTCTGGCCCGGAGCCAGGTCGGCGGCTTCACCCGGCCGGCCGGAACCGACCTCGGCCTGATCGCCTACGACCTCGCCATCGCGGCGGGCCTGCTGCCGGCGCAACTGGACATCCCGGTCACGACCGGCACCGTGAGCGTCGACCCCTACGTCCCGGCGCCCGGCATCCGAACGCTGGTCGAGATGAACCGGCTCCTCAATGCCGCGAACTGCCACACCGTCTGGACGACGGGCGCCGGCGTCGTCATTTCGCGGGCCTATCAGGACGCGGCCCGGGCGACGCCGGTCCGAACGTACTCCAACGCCGAGGGGTTCGCTGGGCTGCCCATCCTGTCGCCCCTGGTCGATACGCCGAACTGGGAGGGCCTGCGCAATGTCGTCACGGTTCGCAACCTCCAGCCCGGCAAGCCGCCGATCTGGTGGACCGAGCGCATCACGGACCGGAATCACCCGCTGTTCTACGACCCCGACGATCCGGACGCCGGATTCGGCTACGAACTGGCCGGCGATCCGATCGACAACAGCCAGCTCCCCGACGAGGCGGCAGCTAGGGCCCTGGCCAAGAGCCTGTTAGCCCAGGCGGCCAGTCGCTACCGCAAGCTCGCGATCCGGACGATCGTCGACATCGACGCCGAGGGCCACGACATCCTCGGGCTCGACATCCGGGACGGCCAACAGGTCGTCTACGACGGCAACTGGCGGCGCCGGACCTGGGCCATCGCCGTCGCCGGAGTCAGCGCCACGATGGAATCAGAAACGTATAGGACCGATCAGTACAACGTCGCCCCGGAGGCCGCATGAGCGACACCGACCCGACGCCGTATCGCAACCTGGCGAGTACCCTGTGGGCGGCGGTGACCCGTGACGTCCAGGCGGCCGTCAACCGGCTGACCGACCTGCGCCGCGTTCAGGCAGTGGAAGACGACGGTCGCGTGACGGTGGCGTCGACCAACCCGGAGAAGCCTGCTCCACAGGTGATGGCGCGGTTGCGCGGCGCCATCGTCACGCCAGGCGATGACGTCGTTACGATGTGGGCCGCTGGCCACGAGTACATCGTCGGCACCGTCGCGCTGCCGGGGGACGCTGTAGCGGGAACGGACGACCCGACGGCGGTGCTGGACGGCGTGCTGACCGACCTCGGTTACCAGACCACCATCACGACGCAGGAGGTCCTGATCGTCGTTCCGGTAACCGTGAAATACAACGGCGTCACCTGGACGATGAGCGCCCGCGAGCTGGCCTACTGCCGCAAGACCGTCGAGGACTTCCCCGGCGGGATCGATCTGGTCAGCACGGGCAAGCTCCGGGCCCGGGCTCGCGTGGTCTGGCGGACCGAGCTGCTCGACATCGACGCGTGGCTGGCCGATCCCGCGAACTACTACAACGGAGCGCCGGACAGCCTGGCCTATTCCCCGAACAACCTCGGCCGCTACGTCCACGCCCCCATCGTCGGGCGGCTCCTCACCAACCAGTACGGCGGCCAGCAGTACGACCAGCTCGTCGCGTTCTTCTCGAAGGCCGTGGTCAACTCCGGCCCGTACTACGGGTTGACCCCCGGTCAATACTCGTTCATCAACATCGACGACACCACGCTGGGATCCCCGGACGGCAACTGGAACGAGGGGATGATCCACGAGTACGGCCACACGATGGAGGACAAGGCGGCCCAGGCCGGCCACCCGCTCGCCTACGGGCCGGACAGTGCGGGCGGGGAGCAGCTCAACGGCACGTCGAAGTACAAGCTGGACCCACAACGCGGCTACTACGATTTCTTCCAGGACATGTACACGAACAAGCTCTGGTATCCCGGCCTCACGACCAAGGGGCCGATCGCCGACCCCGATCCCCGGACCGTGCTGGTCCCGCGTCGCCCAATCGACCCGGACAACAACTGGGATGCCGTCCTCCAGCGCCGGATCGCCTTTCAATCGGCCTCGGGGACCGAGATCCAGACCTACCCCGATCACGTCAAGGCCGGTGCCAACGTCACGTTCACGGCGGACGGCGAGGGTGTCATCGTCTCGTCGACCGGCGGCACCAGCGGCGGCACACCTGGGCCAACGGGCGCCACCGGGGCGACGGGTCCTGCCGGGCCGGCCGGCACGAACGCCCCGGTGTTGACCGTCCGGAACGACTCGGCCGTCGTCAAGACCGGCCCGAGCAACCTGAACGTTTACCGGGGTATCCAGGCGGTGGCCTACGGCGACGGCACGGCCGGTGTGGACCTGTCGATCAATTACGCCGACCCGATCTTCGTGGAGTCGGTCCAGGACCTCGTCGCCGCCCTCCTGACCGCCGGAACCGGCATCGTCCGGACCTACGACGACGCGGCCAACACGTTCACCATCGCGGTCAGCCCCGACGTGACGCAGACGACGAACTTCCGCGCTGTGGGCATGCAGGGCTTCGATGCCGCAAACATCAGACGTTGGTGGCTAACGCCCCCTTTGGGACTGTACCTGTACGCCGCAAGCGGCGCCCTGCAAGGCGTCTTCGGGAGCGGCGGTCTGTCCCTCTACAACGATACCGGGTCGAACACGGTCTCCATAACCGGCACCGGCGTCCCACGGTTTGCAACGACCCCCACCGTGGGACCGAGCGGCAGCGCCGTCCCGGTCAGCATCGAAGGTCACACCCACACCGCCGCCAATGTCACCGACTTTGCCGAGGCCGCGCAGGATGCCGTCGCGGCTATGCTCGCCGCTGGCACCGGCGTCACCCTCGCCTATGACGATGCGGCCAACACCCTGACCATCACCGGCACGGCGGGTGGTGGTGGCGGGACGACCGATCCCGAGATCGTCCGGGACACCATCGGCGTGGCCCTCATCGGGGCCGGGCTCGTCACCGTCACGGTCAACGATGCCGCCGACACCATCACCCTCTCCACGACCGCGACGGCCAACAGCACGGACGCCCAGCTCCGGGACCGGGGAGCCCACACCGGGGCGCAGGCCATCGCGACCGTGACCGGGCTTCAGGCCGGGCTCGACGCCAAGCAGGACGTGTCCACCGTGGCCGAACTGATCCGCGACACGATGGGCGTGGCACTCGTGGCCGGGACGAACGTCACCATTGCGGTCAACGACGTGGCCGACACGATCACCCTGGGCGCCATCGACGTTCCGGACGGCCCCACCCTCCCGGACGCCGGCGCATGGATCAGCGTTCACAACACGTTCGCGGTCGCCAACAAGGTCCCGGCCGCCGTCGCGATGGTCGCGAACCGGATGTACGGTACGCCGTTCCGGGTCCGGCGCCGGGGCAACGTCGCACAGGTCTCATTCCGGGTCACGGTCGCCGGCGGCAACATGCGCTTCGGCATCTACCGGCTGGCGGACAACGGCCTGTCGATGACGTTGACCCTTGAATCCGGCGTCATCGCCGCCAACACCATTGGGTTCAAGAACACGACGTACGCGTGGGGCATCCAGGACCCGGGCACCTACGTCGCCGTCCTGCTGGCCGATGCCGCCGTGACGGTGACGGGCATCGCCGCTGGCGCCCTGGACGAATCGCCCTGGCCCATCGCCAACGCGTTCAACCCCTCGACCGGATACACGGCCGGGACCGCCGTCGCGGTGCCAAACGGGATCAACCGGGCGCAGGTGTTTGGGTCCATGCCCGCAACCGTGACGCTCGTTCCCGCTGACATCTTGGACGCCTTGGCGCCCGTGATGTGGGTCATGTGGGACCCCACCTAACCGATAGGAGTGCGTGATGACGATCCCGACTATCAACGCTCCCAACCGACCAATGCCGACGTTGACGCCCATTGGCGCCGGCACCGTCCAGACCGCCGGCACGTGGAGCTAGGAGGAATGATGATCGGATGGGATCGTAATGGACCTTGCCGGACTCTCACTGTTGATCTCAGCCCTCGCCGGGACGGGCGTCCTGACCGCCATCCCGCTGGCCATTCGGCGGGTATGGCGGGCGTCGGTGGAGCGGGCCACTGCCGAGACCCAGGCCAAGGCGGCGGTCCTGGCGAAGAACGACGAGATCGCCGAACTGAATCAGGACAAGGCCGAACTGACACAGGCCATCGCCGAGGCGCGTCAACAGAACGCGGAACTGTGGCGACTGCTGGAAGGACTCACGAAATGAGTCGGATGATCCAACGGATCCGGACGGCGTGGTGCGCGTTCGCCAGCCGGCACGACAGCGGCACCGTCGACGGCCAGCCCATCGTGGACTGGCTCCGGGCACAGGAACGGTCGTCCCGCCAGCAGACGATCGGGCTACGGGAGCAACGCACGCGCAGCCCGATCGAGCAGACCATCCTGGGCCAGCGCCCACCCCGGAGGCATGACGAATGAGCCTATTCCTGAGACACCCCCTGGTCTGGATCGCGGTCCTGATCGCCGCGACGATCGCCACCCTGACACGCGTCACCGAGCTGCAACAGCAGGGCACGTTCGACCCGCTGATGCTGCTGCTGATGGTGACCTCGTACACGGCGGCGTTCGTCTCGGTGGCGGTCCGCACGCCGTGGCGAAGCTGGACCATCCTCGGCGCCGGGCTGGCGGCGACCTTCCTCGCCGACGCGCTGATCTGGGCCTATGTCTTCCTGACCCGCGTGAACGCCGACGGCGAATGGGCGTGGTCGCACGGTCCCGAGTGGCTGAACGCGACCCATGCGGCCTTCATTCCCCACACCGCAGTGGCCCTGATCGTCATCCGGGCGCTGTTCGTCGTGGGCGGCGTGTTCGTCCTGGTCGGGTTGATCCGAGACAGCATCGTCGACATGCGCATCCGCCGGTCGGACTCGGCCCGGACCCGCGAGGACATCGCCCGCATTGGTGATCAACTGACCGCAATCAGCCAGGAGGCGAGGAGCGCGGCGCGGGATGCGGCGACCGAAGCGATGCAGGCACGGAGCGCGGCGCGGGATGCGGCGACCGAAGCGATGGAGGCATCGGACGAGCGGACGAGGATCATGCTCGCCGATGCGGCTAAGCAGGAGACGCTCCTGGAAGTGAAGACCATCGTCGAGCCGCTCAGGTCAGACAACCACGAGGACGCCCAGCAGGTTCGTGACGACGAGCGGAAGGGCCGGGCGTGAATGCAAACGACGTGCCACGGTTCTGGTATCGCGGCACCGATCCCTTCGACCATTGATCACATGCCGCTCAATGCGGCGAAAGGAACCGACATGACGACTCCAACTCCGACCAAGTTGAACATGACGAAGGGGTTGATCGCCCGCCCACCGGTTCTCCAACGGATCGCCACCCGCAAGATCGAGAATGTGGGGATGAACCGGATCGGTCCCCGCGCGCCACGGGGCATCTGCTGGCACCGGGGGCTGACCGGTGAGCAGACCTTCGAGGGCGCCGTCGAATACCTCACCCGCCCGGACACGGCGGGGCTCACTGACGCCTACATCAGCCACGTCAGCGGTCAGATGGCCCGCATGACCCCACCGTTCGGTGGCGCGGACGACATGACCCCTTGGGCGCAGGGCCCGTGGAACGAGTGGGCGGCCTCGTCCGACGCCAAGGCGTTCGTCGCCCGATACCAAGCCGGCAGCGGCAAGGGCGTTTCGGTCTGGAACAGCGATCTCTTCTCGATCGAGATCACGGGGGACTACTTCACGCCGATCAGCGAGGCCTGCAAGCGGACCATGGTCCAGTTCACGGCGGCGTTCTCCCAGGAGATCGGCGTCCGCTGGGACCAGTACCCGCTCAATACCGAAGGCATCTCAACCCTGTACTCGCACCGTGAGGGCTGCGGAGAGGCCTACAAGCTCTGCGGTGGCGAGGTCGTCTGGACCTACATCAACAGCGCCGCCTTCCTAAACGCCGTCAAGGCGCTGCTCAAGGCGGCGCAGACGGGTGGCAAGGCGATCGTCGCACCCACGCCCAGCACGCCCGCACCGGCCCCGACGCCGACCGAGGAGTACGCGCCATTGATCCAGCCGGCGTTCCTCAAGAGCGACGGACTCCCCTTGGTCGACAAGGACGGGACGCGGTACTTCCAGGTTCGCGACCAGATTCGCGCGAAGCGGGAAACGCCCCGACTCCAGACAGCGAATGTCACCAAGGCCAAGCACGTCGGTCCAATGGTCCGCAAGGGCGAGGACGCGAATGCATCGTTCATCTTCACCAGTGCCGAGGACGGCAAGGCGTACTACCTGTCCTCCTACGGGACGTGCCTCCTGGTCGATGACTTCGATGTGACATCGGATCTTCCAGCCAAGGCGTAGTGAAAACGATCGACCGTCCCTTTCTCTGACCCCTATTCCATTGAAAGGTTGCGATCACCATGACCGATTCCACAACACCAGTCCCCGTGACCCCCACAGGCCAGCAGGTCACGACACACCGCGACATCTGGCAGCGGGTGGGCCGGACGCTCATCCAGATCATCGTCTCGGGCGGACTGACCGCCCTGATCGACCTTGCCGCCCAAGACCTGCCGGCGTCGGTCGTGCCCTACCTTTACGCTGTTGTCATGCTGGTTACGGTCACCGCCCAAAACTACGCCGAGTCTCAAGGCATCGTCCCGACCATCCTGAAGAAGCCACCGGTCGGGTAGGGAAGTGAAACGGGGCCGGGCGTATTGTCCGGCCCCGTCGTCATGCCCGCTGCTTGACGCCATCTCCCAGATGCGAATATATGTTCGCACCGTAAGGGGAGCGTTGATGCCACGACGACGAGACATTGGGCGCTGGGTCGTCGGCGCGGAGGGCCAGTTCGTCTGGAAGGACTACGAGCGAATCCCGCCGTCCCCGCCGCCGAAGCCGGGCCCGCCGAAGCCGCCACCGCCCGGCAACGTCCGTATCCCAGTCGACGTCCCGCTCGAGGTGATGGCGGCGCTGGAACGGGCGATCGCGTACCGCTGGTCGCTGCGGTCGCCGGAGGAGCGGGCCCGGACGCCCATCGATTACATCGACGCGAAGCCGCTGTCATGGGAGGACCGGGGCGAAGGGTGGCGAATGGTGGGGGTGATCTACGAGCTACTGGGCCACGACGCCCTGTCGCTCGAGGTGTGGCTGCATTTCGGGACCGGACGGGTGCGGGTCGAGCGACCGCGGGCGTCCGGATGAGAGCAAGGCCGGGTCTGGTAAGCGTTGTTGACCGGCGTGAAGTGACATTGCTGGTACGAGGCGAAGGTCCCGTTCTCCAGCGTCATCAGCATCATCGAGACGTCCTCGACATCGATGACTGGGTTGAGCCGGGTCTGGACGGCCGGCGGCCAGCGGTCCAGCAGCGTCTCCCGCTCCCGCCATGGGATGGCGGGTCGATCGGCGCTGGCGCGATCGGGGTTGTCGCCGTAAACCATCAGGCCGCCGACAGCCGTCGTGCTCCGGGTGTACGAGCCCAGCAGCCAGTGCAGGACGTCGATGTCGTGGGTCCCTTTCTGGAGCAGGAGTGAGGTGGTGTGGCGGCGCTCGGCGTGCCAGTCGCTGAAGTAGTAGTCGCCGCCGGTCGAGACGAAGTGCCGGCACCAGGCCGCCTTTGGGGTACCGATCGCTCCCGAGTCGATCAGGCGCTTCATCTCGCGGACGAACGGCATATGGCGCATGTTGTGGCCGACATAGAGCCGACCGGACCGGTCGCGGGTCAGCGCCAGCAAGTCGTCGCAGTCGGCGGTCGTGATCGCCATCGGCTTCTCGAGGTAGACGGCGATGTCCCGTTCGAGCAGGAACCGGGCGTGCTCGTGGTGCAGGTCGTCAGGGGAGAGGACGAAGGCGGCGTCGAGCCCTTGGCCGGCGAAGGCCTCGAGGTCGGTGTCGACGGTCACGCCGGGGCCGAATCGCTCTCGAAACCGAACTCCCGCGTCGGGCGACGGGTCGCAGAGGGCGACCACGACTGACCCATCGCCCGGTCGGTGCGCATGGGTCGCCAACGCGCCGCGAAGTCCGAAGCCAATCACACCAATCCGTAGGGCTGCCGCCATGCCAGTCCCCCTGTCGTTGCAGTGGCGGCTTAGCCAACGGTGTTGACCCGGACGGGGCGGAGCGTCGCGATCAGGCGAGGCGCGCCGGCGTTGGTCATGTTGGCCATGCTCGTGCCGTACCGCGCGAGGATCATGTTGGCGAGCGGGTAGTGTTCGCCCTGCTCGATCGTCAGCTCCGCGTCCGCCCGGATCTCGATCACATGGTGTGAATCGTTCGGGTCGATCAGGATGAAGCTGCACCGCGGGTCGCGCTGGAGGTTCCTGGCTTTCTGGGTCGTCGCCTGCATCACGATCCGGACCACCTCGCCATCGAAGTGGTACCAGAGCGCCGTCGACTGGGGGTAACCGTCCGCGCCGTTGGTCGTCAGCGTGGCCATTCCCGGAGTCATGAGAAGATCGTGGAACGAGGCGGGAATCTGGGCCATTGGTCACTCTCCATCGTTGCTCGGCCGTCCAGGCACTGGCGGTGGGTCGGGCACTGGCCATGATGCCAGAATCGTCCGGATCGTGGACCGAACAGGGCGGCTCGACGGGAGGAGTGCGGTTGGCGACGGTTCTGGGAATCCACCACGTGACGGCGATCGTCAGCGACCCGCAGCGGAGCCTTGACTTCTACACCGGGGTGCTTGGGCTGCACCTGGTCAAGCGGTCCGTCAACCAGGACGACCCGACGACCTGGCACCTGTTCTTTGGCAACGACCACGGTGACCCCGGCACCGCGATCACCGTCATTGCCTGGCCGGACGGGACCGGTGGTCGTGTCGGTGGCGGGCAGGTGGCGTCGGTCGCTTTCAGCATCCCGCCGGACGCGCTGGGCTTCTGGGTCGAGCGCCTGATCCGCTACGGTGTCCGCGCCGATCGGCCCACGACGCGTCGACGTGGGGCCGCCGGCGACGAGCGGGTACTGGCCTTTCGCGACCCGGACGGGTTGATGCTGGAACTGGTCACGCAGCCGGACGCTGACGAGCGGCTCGCCTGGACCGGGCACCCCGAGATTCCGGCAGCGGCGGCCCTGCGCGGGTTCCACTTGGTGACCGCGTGGGTGGACCGGCTCGAACCGAGCGAGCGGTTGCTCGTGGACGGTCTCGGCTTTCGACGAATCCACCAGGACGGCACGACGACCCGCTACGCTATTGGCGAGGGCCGCCCTGGGCAACTTCTCGACATCCGGGCGATCGGCGGCTTCGCCGATGCGGTCGGTGGCGTCGGCACCGTTCACCACGTCGCCTGGTCGGTCCCGGATGACCTCGATGAGACGGCCCTTCGCACGAAGTTCTTCGCGGCGGGACTGGAGCCGTCCGACGTCATCGACCGGTTCTACTTCCGGTCGCTCTACGTTCACGAACCCGGGGGCGTGCTCTATGAGTTCGCGACGCTCGGCCCTGGCCTCATGATCGACGAATCCGCCACCGAACCTGGCCGCAACCTGACGTTACCGCCGGAGTTCGAGTCAGACCGGGCGGCGATCATGGCGGCCGTCCCTCCCCTCCGCTCGTCCATGCCCTCGGCAGCCGACATCGCGGGGCGATTGCTGGCTCGCGCCGAAATGGAGACCACCATGCCGGAGATCAATGGCTTCACCCATCGCTACGATCCGCCCACTGACGCCGCGTCGGGCGCGCCGACCCTGCTGCTACTCCACGGGACCGGTGGTGACGAGACCAGTCTGACCCAGGTCGGTGAGGCGCTGTCGCCCGGGGCCGGTCTGCTCAGTCCACGGGGCAAGGTCCTGGAGGGCGCCGCGCCGCGCTTCTTCCGACGGCTGGCCGAGGGCGTCCTCGATCAGGAAGACCTCGCCCTGCGGACAGCCGAGCTGGCCCGCTTCGTCGCCGCGGCCGCCGCGGAGTACGGCTTCGCCGCTGATCGGGTCGTGGCGGTGGGCTTCTCGAACGGCGCCAACATCGCTGCCTCGCTGCTGTTCCGGAACCCGGAGACCCTCCATGGCGCGGTGCTGCTCAGCCCGATGTTGCCGTTCGAGCCCGAGACGCTACCGGACCTGACGGGAACCGGGGTCTTCATCGGCGCCGGGCAGACCGATCCGCTCGTGCCGGTCGAACAGGTCGAGGCGCTGGCGTCCCTCTATGAGCGGGCCGGCGCTGACGTGACGTTGCACTGGGAGAGGGGCGGACACCAGATCGCCGCCAGTGAAGTGGCGTCCGCCCGGACCTGGCTCAATGGCCTGAGACGGTAAAGAAGCGTCGAAGAGATCGTCAGGTCGGCCGGCGTCAGTCCGGCTCGATGCCCATCTGACTGAGGGCGTCGCGATAGGCCTCGTCATTGCTTTGACCCCGGCCGACGATCAGGAGGCCGGGGTCGACGTTCTCGTAGGCCAGCTCGAAGTCCCGAATCGTCTGCGTGTCGTCGAGGTCGAGAGCGTCTCCGTTGTCGCCCCGGGCGTAGCGCCAGCCGGCATCGATCGCGCGCTGCGGGAGTTGTGTGAAGGACGTGCCGTTGGTACCGTCGCTCATCTGTCCTGCTCCTGCCGTCGGATTCCAATCGCTTGCCATCGTTGGTGCATGAGCGATACCACTGCGAGGTCGACGTGTCCCTCATCGCCCCGCCCAGCCACGCCGCCCTGTCGGCCATTGGCCGCCGGTTCGAGGTCGAGCCCAACGCCATCCACCCGTTGCCCAGCGGAGAGGCCAACCACGCGTTTCGGCTCGGTGATGACCTCATCCTGCGCATTCCTCAGAATGACGGGCAACTCGCGGCGGACCTGCTCAAGGAGCGTATCGTCATCCCCGTGGCCCGATCGAACGGTGTCCTGACGCCGGAGATCGTCGCCTTCGACGGGAGCGGGGCGGATATCGCCGCGCCATACCTCGTCAGCCGGCGAGTGTCCGGCACCGACCTCGAACGGGCCGCCATGCGGGCGGACCAGGTGATGCCGATCTACCGGGAGGTCGGCCGGAACCTCGCGCTGCTGCACGCCGCCACGGTCGGCGGTAAGGGCGTTCCGGCTGGCGTTCCAGTCGACGACGGCGGAGACGACCCTTGCGCTCTGCTGGACCCGCTCGTTCGTGACCGGGCTCTCGATCCCGACTCGTCTCAGTGGCTCCGGAGCTGGTTCGAGCGGCTTGCGCCATCCGTTCCCGAAGAACCCGTGCCGGTCCTGATCCACGGCGACATCGCGCCGCGCAACCTCCTCGCCGATCCGGAGACGGGTCGTCTGACCGGGCTCGTCGACTGGGGCGACGCCGCCCTCGCCGATCCCGCGATGGACTTCGCCAAGCTGCCATTGACGGTCCTGCCGGCCGCGCTCGAGGGGTACCTCGGTCAGGACGACTGGTCGGGCGCAGGTCTCCGGTCCTGGTTGGCCCGTGCGTTCCGGTATCAGTTGCACTGGGCCGTCGCCGCGCTCGGCCGGCGCGACCCCGCAACCGGTGACCTCCTCCCACCGGGACCGGCAATGGCGCGGTTGATGGTCGTCCTCCGGCATCTCATCGACTCAGCGGATGGGCCGTGGCGCTGGCTGCGAGAGGGCCCGGACGAGACGAGCCGGAGCTTCATCGGGTAACGGCGTCACCACCTCACATCACGCTGGCTCACGGTCTGAGTACGTGGAGCCGACAGGAAGGATCGTTATGGGCGGCAATCTGCCGCGACTCGTTCTGATCGTCATCGTCATCGCGGCCATCTGGATCGGCGTGCTCTTCTTCGGTGCCCTGTGTTCTCGTCTCGGCCGACCAACCGAGGGGACGACAGGTCGGACGAGCAGGGTGGCTCCCGGCGATGGTTGGGAGCCACCCTGTTCCCGATCGTCAGCCGATCGGGGTGACCGAGGTCCCGACGATGAGTTCATGGGGCAGGGTTACCGACTCGGGTGCCTCGCCTCGCAGCGCCGCGAGAAGCAGACGGGCGGCGGTGCGACCCTTGTCCTCGTGGGGTTGCCGGATGGTGGTCAGGGAGAGACCGTCGGCGCCGGCGAGCTGGGTTCCGTCGAAGCCGACGACCGACAGATCGTGCGGAACGGTGCGACCCAGGTCGGTTACCGCCTCGATCGCGCCGATCGCGAGCTGGTCGCTTAGGCAGATCAGCGCCGTCAGGTCCGGGTGGGACGTCAGCATTGCCATAGCTCCGGCTCGACCGACCATGACGGTACTGTCGGGTCCATGGACGACCGGGATGTTTCCGGGCGATGTGTAAGCCGCGAGGGCGTCGCGGTAGCCGTTCAGGCGCCGGGCAGTCACTTCGAGCGTGGCTGGCGGCAGGGTATCGAGGGTGACCAGGGAGCCATTCGATGCCCGGTCGATCGCGAATGAGACGATCCCGACGCGCCGGTGCCCAGCCGCAACCAGTTCACGGGCGACCGTCCGAGCGGCCGTCCGGTCGTCGATGCCGACCCAGGGGCCGCCCGCCAGGCGCGGCTGATCGACCGTCACCGTTGGCCGGCCGCGCTGCCGGGCGGCTTCCAGCGCCGGATCGTCGCTGGCCAGGGAGTAGGCGATCACGCCGTCGACGACGGCGCGGCCTAGCCCCTCGGCCGAGCGCGCCGTCCCGGCGGACCCCGCGATCAGCGCCAATCCGATGTCCTCAGTCTCCAGAACCTCCGCGACTCCCGCCAGGAACGCGACCGCCGCCGGGTTGGCGAACGCGTAGGACAGCGCGTTGGCGTAGATCACGCCGACCATCCCGGACTGTCCCCGGCGAAAGGCGCGGGCCGTCGGGTCAGGGCCGGCGTAGTCCATTCGCCGTGCCGTCTCTAGGATGCGTTCCCGCAGTACGGCCGAGAGTTGGTCGGGCCGATTGAACGCGTTGGAGACGGTCTTGGCTGAGACGCCGAGTTCTTGGGCGATCCGTTTGAGTGATGCTGGCGGGCCGTCTCGTTCGCTCATGGATGCCCCCTGTATCGGGCATATGCTACCCTCTCACCGCTGTCTTCATCGTTGAAGAAACTGAGAGGGAGCCTGATGAGGATGGAATCGGGAACTGCTGAGGGGGCTGTTGAGCGCGAGGATGGGGCGAGTTCGTCAGGGGTCCGCCTGCTGGTCGTCACCCTCTGCGCCGTCCAGTTCATCGATGTCCTCGCCACCACGGTCGTGATCGTCGCGCTGCCAGCGATCCAGGCCGACTTAGGCCTGAGTGACGGCGCGCGGGAGCGGGTCGCCGCGATCTACGCGCTCCTGTTTGGGGCGCTGCTGCTGCTGGCGGGGAGGCTGGCCGATGCCTGGGGAGCGCGCCGGTTGTTCATCGCCGGGCTGATCGCCTTTGGCGCAGGGTCGGTGACCGGCGGGCTGGCGCCTAACGGCGTCACGCTGATCGTCGGACGGGGTGTGCAGGGAATCGGCGCGGCGCTGGCGGTGCCAGCGGCTCTCGCGATGGTGGCGGGACTGTTCCCGCCCGGTGCGGGACGCAACCGGGTGCTGGGTTACTGGGCGGCGGCCGGAGCGGTTGGCGGCGCGGCGGGTTTCGCGCTCGGTGGCGTCATCACCGACCTGGTCAATTGGCGGTGGACGCTCTTGCTCAACGTCCCGCCGATTCTGCTGGCAACGGTCGCGATGCTCCTCATCCGGGTCCCGGAGCCTGCCCCCGCCCGGGCCACGATCCCCCTGTCTCGTCCCTGACGCTGACCCTTGGTCTGCTCGCGCTGACGCTGGGCCTGACCAATGGGCAGACGAGGGCGCTGGACCCCGTCGCGGTGCTCCTGCCAATCGTCGCCGGGCTCGGCCTGCTCGGTCTGTTCGCGCATGGGGAGCGCGGGGAGCGGCCACTGGTCCCGCGCAATGCCTGGCGGGACCGAGCGCTGCTGACCGGCTCGGCGGTCGGCTTCACCCTGACCTTTACGACGACCGCGGCGGCCGTCCTGCTGACGCTCTACCTCCAGCAGATCGAGGGGATCTCGGCCGCCGTGACGGGTTGGCTACTGGCTCCGTTCAGCGTCGCGGTCGTCGGAGGAGCAACGCTGGGCTCGCGGTGGGTGTCGCGGGGAGGCGCGCTCGGTCCGATGCGATGGAGTCTGCTCGGCGTGGCCGTGTCACTGGCACTGTGGGTCATAGCAGTCGGGGTGGGCTCGATCACGATCATCGTCGCCGGGCTGGTACTGGCCGGGCTGACCCTTGGCGTGGCCTCGGTCGCCTCGACGGCGCACGGTCTGGTCGCCACTGACGCCGGCGCCCATGGGGCCGCTTCGGGCCTGCTCAATGCCGCCGCCCGGGTCGGAACCGCGGTCGGTATCGCCACGTTCGGCATCGTCGCGGCGACCGGCCGGTCCGTCGCCGCGGGTGACGACGTAGGCGCAAGGGTGACCGGTTTCCAGGCCGCCTTCGTAACCGGCATCGTGCTCGTCCTTGTGACGATCCTCCATATCCGGGAACCTTCGACGAGCTGAGATGGTCGGGGAGGGGTTGCGGCAAACGGGGGAAACGCCAGAGGGCCACGCCGAGCATTCGGCGTGGCCCTCTGGTT
>JAABUS010003071.1_pt1 | contig 28558 bp, 29 predicted proteins | sample 5560161 | NCBI WGS metagenome assembly JAABUS01 (sample SAMN10711885, study PRJNA513376) | rock metagenome | isolation source: Antarctica rocks | place: Antarctica: Victoria Land, Trio Nunatak nord | collected 2016-01-04
GCAGCCCCGAAACGGTTTACCAACAGCAAAGATTCACGAGTCACGACCCTCCGCACACCCGGCTCACAGCCCCCGAATCGGCCATACCGGCCCCGCAAACATCCGTTGAACACCAGCCACCTAGAGGTATGAGTCTGACGTGTGACCTTGCTAGAGGCGCTGCGCGGCTGGGGCGGCGGCCGCCTTGCGAACCCACTAGACAGGGTGGTCGGCAGAAGTATAACTTCTCCGGATGCAGAGGTTTGACCAATCTTCGAACGGTTCCCCTCGCCGGTATCTCGCGGTCGCCCAAGAGGTCCTCATGTCCATCGCGCAGGGTGACTACGCCGCGGGGGACCGCCTCCCGCCGGACCGTGAGATTGCCGCGCGGACAGGCGTGTCCCGTCCGACGGCCCGAGAGGCGCTCCTCGCGCTCGAGCTCATCGGGGCCGTTGAGGTCCGTCACGGCGACGGGGCCTATGTCAGCGGCCATTCGGCTCAGGTAGGCGGGACCAGCGGTTCCCCGCTCGACGCCCCTCCACGTGAGCTCATCGAGACCCGCCGCACCCTTGAGCCGGCGGTTGCCGCTTTCGCTGCCGTGAGGATCACATCCGAGAGGCTGGCCGCCCTCCGACGCAACATTGACGAGTCAAGCGAGCTGTCCCACGAGCCGGCGCAGATGCCCCGCTTCATCTCGCTCGGGCTGAGCTTTCACGCTGACCTCGCGCCGGGATGCGGGAATTCGCTCCTGGCTGACATCGTCGCCCAGCTCGTCAACGTCGAGATGCACCCCTTGTGGGCGCTCGTCAACCAGCAGGCGATGAGCTCGCTCACCGCCCGGGAGAGCCAGATGGCAGACCATCGAGCCATCCTCGAGGCAATCGCCGCCGGCGACCCGTCCCGAGCCAGGGGGGCAATGTCCGCGCACCTTATCGCCCTTGACTCGGCGATCTTCGTCTCGACGGCTCAGCCGGTGCTGTCGGCGAATCTGTGACTCGTCCCCTTTGCAAGGAGTCCCATGACCACGCCTGACCACGTCGATCTCGTCATCCACGGTGGCACCGTCGTCAACGCTGGTGGCGCTGTCGTCGCCACCATCGCGGTCTCGAAGGGTCGCGTCCAAGCCCTCCTCGACCCCGGCCTGCCCCTCCCGTCCCATGACCGGGCCGTCGACGCCGGCGGGCGCCTCATCCTGCCTGGCGGGGTCGACCCGCACTGCCACATCGGCCAGCGCCTGGGGGAGTACGCCGCCCTCGACGACTACGAGCAGGCGAGCCGTGCCGCGCTGTGGGGTGGAACGACGACGGTCATTGACTTCGCCATCCCGGATCCCGGGCAGTCACCTCTCGAGGCGGTGCACCGACGCCGCGAGCTGGCGGCTACCTCCCGATGCGACACCGCCCTGCACGGTTGCGTCATCACGTGGGACCAGACGACCGAGGCGCAGATCGAGAAGATGGTCGGTCTCGGGGTGCGGACGATCAAGCTCTTCACGACCTATCGAGACGTGGTGATGGCCGCCCCCGACACGGTCCTAGAGGTGCTCCGCGCGCTGCATCGGCACGGGGGGCTGGGATACGTCCACGCCGAGGCGAACCATGTCATAGAGGACGCCCAGGAGCTGGCCCTGGCCGCCGACCGCGGCGGATCCGAGGACATGGCGGGAACCCGCCCAGAGGTCGCCGAGGCCGCTGCGGTCGCGGAGGTCCTCGCCACGGCGGAGCACCTCGGGGCGCCCGTCTACTTCGTCCACCAGACCACGGCCACCGCAGTCGACCTCGTCCGGGCCGCGCGCCGCCGGGGTGTCCGGGCCTACACCGAGACCTGCCCGCACTACCTAACACTGGACGAGACGGCATACGCGGGTCCCAATCCTGAGCGGTTCGTCTGCTGCCCCCCGCTTCGGGCACCCAAGACAGTCGCCGAGTTGCGGTCGCGTGCCGTCGTCGGTGACGTCGACACGCTGGGTTCGGACCATTGCTGCTACTCCACGGGGCAGAAGCGCGAGCACCGGGACGACGTCACGCGGATGCCCAACGGCCTGCCCGGAGTGGAGACCCGCCTGCCCGCAGCGTGGACCCAGCTCGTCGTCGAGGGGGGTATGCCGGTGGAACGCTTTGTCGCGATGTTCGCCACTAACCCCGCTCGCCTCAACGGCCTCGAGTGCAAGGGTGTCATCGCGCCGGGTGCTGACGCCGACCTCGTCGTCGTTGACCCCGCCGTGCGGCGTATCGCGACCCACGGGGAACTGCATATGGCGACGGACTACAGCCCCTACGAGGGCCGCGAGCTCTCGGGCTGGCCGTTCGTGGTTGTCAGTGCCGGCCGAGTGGTCGTCGACGCCGAGGGGTTCCACGACCCCGGCCCCGTCGGGCGACCGCTCAACTCCGCCCGCCTGGGCGACCACCTCCTGACCTGAGACCCGCCCGAGTCCTGCCCCCTCTCCAGACCAACCGGCACCACCAACCGGATGTCCCCGACTCCCAATGCTGCTCCCTTGGAGACCCCATGACCGCCGAATCCCGACCACCCCTGGGCGGCGACGGCGTGCCGGCAGCCGGCGACGCCTTGCGCACCCGCGCCTACCGTGAGCTGGCGGACGCCCTCGACCGCATCCCCTTCCGCCGGGCGCACGTCCTGATCCTCGTGCTCGTCGCCAGTGGCGCCCTCTTCGACGCCATCGAGCAGTACAACGTCGGACTGGCGGCGCCGCTGATCGCCAAGCAGTGGAGCCTCTCCAACAGCCAGGTCGGTCTGCTCACAACGCTGACCTTCGCCGGCATGGCGCTTGGGTCGCTCATCGCCGGAGTCACCGGCGACCGCTACGGCCGGCGCATCACCTACATGTACAACCTCGCTCTGTACACCCTCGGCGCCCTGCTGGCCGCGTTCGCCCCGAACTTCGAGGTGCTGCTCGTCGCCCGCCTCGTCGTCGGCATCGGGCTCGGCGGCGAGCTGAACACCGGTCTGACACTAGTGGCCGAGCTCATGCCCACGAAGTTCCGCGGCGCTGCCGTCGCAACCGTCAACGTGGCCGCTGGTGGTCTGGGAATCTTCGCTTCGTCCGCCCTCGCGGCCCTGCTCCTCGGCCCGCTCGAGAGCGCGCTCGGCGGCCCGACCGTTGCATGGCGCTGGCTCTTGGGCGTCCTCGCGCTGCCGGCCCTCCTCGTCTTCGTCTACCGGTGGTTCCTGCCCGAGTCGCCGCGCTACCTCCTCGTTGAAGGGAAGGTGCAAGAGGCCAACGCCGTGCTCACACGCCTTGCCGCGAACCGGCTCCGGGCGCCGATGGACATGCGCATCACCCCATACGTCACCGTCACCGAGGGCTCGCGGCTATCGCGCCAACGCGTGCGGCTAGCCGAGATCTTCCAGGGTGAGCTGGCCCGACGCACCCTCGTCATCTGGGTCGTCTCGGCGATGACCTTCGGCGCCCAGGTGACCATCACCGTCTTCATGCCGACCGTCCTTGTCTCCCGCGGCTTCGACGTCGGCTCGTCCCTGGCCTACACCACCGTCATCAACATCGGCGGCCTGATCGGGGCGATTCTGGCCAGCGTCCTCGGCTACCGGCTCCCCCGCCGGGTCGTCCTCAGCTACGGCGCTGTGGCCGCTGTCGTCGTGGCCATCGCCTTCGGGATGTCCTCACAGCTGACCGCCATCCTCGTCCTCGGTGGTCTCCTTCAGCTGATGTTCATTCTGCTCAACACGACGACGTGGATCTGGGCGCCGGAGCTCTACCCCACCCGGGTGCGGGCATTCGGCACCGGCGCATCTGTCACCGTGGCGCTGGTCTCGGCCTCGCTCATCCCGCTTCTGGCTGGCGCCATCTTCGATGCGGCAGGAGCCGTCGGCATGTTCGTGCTTGTCGCGCTGATGTATGCCGTCATGGCGGTGACCGTCCGCTTTGGCCCCGAGACGCAGGGGCTCTCCCTGGAAGACGTCAGCGAGACCCGGGGCGCCAGCAACGGTGGTCTCGGGTAGCTCACCCCCATCGTTTAGGTTCACCAAGTATTGGGTCTGCGTTGAAGGACGCCACTCTTGACGAGTCGGAGCCGCCTGCCCCCTTTCGGAGGCGTGCAGACTTCGTGACCGGTGAGAGCAGGCCCCGATGAAGGGCGCGACGGAAACTCACGTAAACCGCGAAGCAGAGTCTGGCACCAGATGCCTCGTCCTCAAGGTCGACCGCGACGCTGCGCTCCGGCGCAGATGGCCGGCCAGGTTCTGTCACGGATTGGTCTCGCTTCGATTCATCCACGGCCGACTCCCTTGACGAGCCATCTGTCGGACAGGTTGGATGTCCAACAAGCAATGGAGGCTTCCGTGACTGATGGTGCTGCTTGGGACCTGTGCTCCTTTCCGGGCCGCCGAACCTCGCTGCCCAGCGAGATCGCCGCCGCGCTTGCCGCACGGATACATTCAGGCGAGATCTCCTCGGGCACACGCCTGCCCAGCGAAACCGAGCTGGCCCGTTCGATGGGGGTGAGTCGCAACACCGTGCGCGAGGCCATCAGCGTGTTGCGCGAGCAAGGTCTGACCGCAACCAAGCAGGGCATCGGGACGTTCACGCTCGACCCCAGCAAGGACACTCACTTTCCCGTTGATGTTGGCATTGAGCACCTCACGAGCACGACCGAGATGATCAGCCGAGCGGGGCACAAGGCCGGCACCAGGGACTACCAGCTGGTCACTAGTCCCGGCGACCCACGTGTGCGCCAACAACTGCAACTCGCCCAGGACGAGCGGGTGCACTGCATCGAGCGCGTGCGCACCGCGGATGACTTGCCCGTGATTCTGTGCCGCGACTACATCAGCGTGGCCCTGGTCCCAGCGCGGGTCATGGCCCAGTATCGCGGCGGGGAGTCGCTGTTCGGGTTTCTACAGCGCGAGTGCCGGCTGGAGATCAAAACGGCTCGCGCCGACATCGTCCCGACTCTGCCCAGCTCCCGGGTTGCGGAGCTCCTGGCGGTCTCGCGACGCAAGCCGCTGCTAGTCCTGAATCAGTTGCACTACAGCGGGCAAGGTCTGCCCTTCCTGTACAGCGAGAACGTCTTCAACCTCGAATACATGGGTCTGCATGTTCGTCGGACTCCTGTCAGCTAGGCACACCGACAGTTGCCTAGTTAGTCAATCGATTACCCGACCGCCGGGAGGCACCATGCACCACAACCAGTCCCAAGGTTTGCGTCGGCGCGCGATCACCGTCGCCGTGGCCAGCGCATCACTGCTCCTAGCGTCCGCCTGCGGCGGTGGGTCAAGCTCGTCATCGTCGGGGTCCGGTGCTGGCCCCGCCAGCGCGGCAGGCGCCGCCAAGACCGCAACGTTGGTCAGCATTCAGTCCGTCACTGACAAGGGTGTCATGCAGGACTTCGCAGCCGGGTTCAAGACGGCCACCGAGAAGGCGGGAATGAAGTCGAACGTCGTCGTCCTCACGGACCCCTCAACCTACGAGTCGACGCTTGAGAGCGTTTCCGGTCGAAGTGACCTCGTCTTCACGACCTTTCCGCCGATGATTCAAGCGCTGGAGAAAGTTGCCCCGAAGCACCAAAAGGTCAAGTATGTGCTGCTCGACGCCCGGCTGAGCAAGCCCGTCGACAACGTCCAGGAGCTGTTCTTCCGAGAGAACGAATCCTCTTATCTGGGTGGCATCGTCGCCGGCAAGATGACGAAGACCGGGAAGGTGGGTTTCCTCGGCGCACTCAAGCAGGACGTTATCGACCGCTACTTGGTGGGCTTTGACGCCGGAGTGAAGTCGGTGAACCCTGCCATCAAGGTGTGCTTCGCCTACGTGGGCTCCTTGAGCGACCCGGCCCTGGGCAAGCAGTTTGCAAACACGATGTACGGACAGGGTGTCGACATCATCCATGCGGCGACGGCAGGCACCCAAGTGGGTGTCTACCAGGCGGCCGAAGAGCAGCACAAGTACCTCATCAGTGCGGACGTCGATGTACGTGACCTCGCCCCGAACTACGGTCTGACGGCCACCGGCCCCGACTTCGCCGGCGCCGCAAAGGTCGCCGTCGAGCAGTTCTCCGGCAGTTCGTTCAAGTCGGGACTCCAGGTCTACGGTCTTAAGGACGGCGCGGTGCGGATCCTGCCGTACAACGACAAGCTGGTGCCGCAGGACGTGCAGGCCGCCGTGAAGAAGGCCCAGGCCGGCATCATCGACGGCTCCATCACCGTGCCTGACGACAAGTCGGTCGGCTCACTCCAGAACTGCGGCTAAAGGGGCCGCGAAGGATGTCCGACAACGACAACGACAACGGCATCGGGAGAGCGGATGCGGGTAGGCTGCACCTTCCGGACGGCGGCCTGTCCCTCGAGACGGTCGCCCTGACCAAAAGGTTCGGGCCTTTGGTGGCTAACGAAGCCATCAGCCTGCGTGTACCCGCGCGCACGATTCATGCCGTCGTCGGCGAGAACGGAGCCGGCAAGACCACGTTGATGCGGATGGTCTACGGCCTGTACGTCCCGGACGCCGGTGAGATCCTGCTTGACGGCGAGCCCGTGACGTTCGGCAGTCCCCGGGACGCTTTGGCGCACGGCGTAGCGATGGTGCACCAGACATCCCTGTTGGTGGGATCGCTCACCGTGGCGGAGAACATCATGCTCTCCCTCAGCGGACGAGGCACGCCCTCGCGCCGTGAGGTGGCAGAACGGCTGGCGCACCTCAGCCGCGAGAACGGGCTCGGCGTTGATCCCCGCGCACGCGTGGACTCGTTGTCCGTGGGGATGCGGCAACGGACGGAGATTCTTGGCGCCCTGTTCCACAAGGCCAAGTTGCTCATCCTCGACGAACCCACGACGGCACTCACGCCTGGCGAGGCCGGTCAACTCTTCGACGTCCTGCGCGACCTCACGAGCCGAGGCACGACGGTAACGTTGGTGACCCACAAGCTGCGTGAGGTCTTGGGCGTGTGCCAAAACGTCTCGGTCCTGCGCGGCGGCCGATTGGTGGCAGAGGCAGCGACCGCGGACCTGGACGAGAAGGAGCTGGTCCGGCTCATGGTCGGGCGTGAGGTCGCGATGACGGTGAGCGAGGCGCACCCTGCGCTCCGGGACGCGGCGGCCCTGTGCGCCGCTCCCTCCATCGACGTTCAAGACCTCACGGTGGTCGATCGGCTGGGCGTCTGCAGGGTCAACGGTGTCTCCCTATCGGTGCGGCCAGGTGAGATCGTCGCGGTCACGGGCGTTGAAGGCAATGGTCAGCGCGAACTGGTCGAGGCGCTGGTGGGCCTCGGACCGTCGCAGTCCGGGCAGATATGGATCGATGGCACGGACGTCACCAGCGCCAGCATTGCCAGTCGCCGACGTCTTGGACTGGGGTACATCCCGGAGTCGCGCGCGGCCGAGGCTCTGGTTGGTGAACTGTCCATCGAGGACAACTTGGTGCTCGGGCAGCATCGACGCCATGCGTTCTCTCGCCACGGGGTTCGAAGAGTCCGCGCGACCCATGACTTTGCGACCGCACAGATCCGCGAGTTCGAGGTGGTCGCTCGCGGTTCCAGCGTGGCCGTGGGCACACTGTCCGGTGGAAATGCACAGAAGGTCGTGGTGGCCCGCGAGGTGAGCAAGAATCCTCGGGTGCTGCTGGCGGTCCAGCCCACCCAGGGCGTGGACGTGGCCGCCACATTCGCCATCCGGGCGACGCTGCGGCGCCTGCGCAACGAGGGAATGTCGATCCTGCTCGTGACCTCCGATCTTCGTGAGGCGTGCGACCTCAGCGACCGCGCCATCGTCCTCTTCAACGGCGAGGTTGCCGGAGAGCGATCCCACAGCCACGCCACCGAGGAGTCGCTCGGCTCGCTGGCGATGGGGGTGTCACCGTGAGCCGATGGCGCACCCCGTTGCGCAACCGAGACCCGTTGACGAAGGCCCGACTGACCGGGCTGGCTCGAAGAACTGCCGCTGTGGTGCTCGCGGTCGGACTGGCAGCGCTGGTGGGCGCGCTTGTGCTGACGGCGGTGGGTAAGGACCCTGCCGATGCCTACATCGGCTTGTACGACGGCGCCTTCGGCACTCCGGCCGAGACCAACGCCACGCTTGCGCAGACCACCCCGTTGATCCTGGTCGCACTCTCCTTCGTCGTGGCCTTCCGCTCAGGCATCTTCAACGCTGGTGGACAAGGCCAGGTCGTGATCGGCGCCTTCGTCGCCGCAGCGGTGGGCTCGAGCGCCGCAGGCGCTCTCCCAGGTCCGCTCTCGGTGACGCTCGTCGTGCTCGCGGGCGCCCTCGGCGGAGCGCTGTGGTCGCTGCCGCCCATCCTGTTCAAGGTTTGGTGGGGCACCAACGAGGTCCTGACTTCCCTGATGCTCACCTACGTTGGGGTGTTGTTGAACGACTATCTGGTTCAAGGCCCATTTCGGGCCACCTCGGTGCAGCCAGGCGCCAACGCGCAAACGGAATCCCTCAGGAACAATGCGCACTTCCCGGTGGTCCTGCCTGACTCCCAGGTCACCTTCCTCCTCCCGGTCGGCGTCATTCTCGCGGTCCTCGTCTGGTGGTCATTTCGCCGGACGACGCTGGGGTACGAGCTGCGCCTGCACGGACACAGCCCCCTCGCAGCGCGATCGGCAGGCATCCCGACCACGCGGGTGATGATCATCGGGATGCTGACCAGCGGCTCCCTCGCGGGTGTAGCCGGGGCAGCCATCGTAGGCGGCGTGTTCCAGGCCGGCACCAGCCCGTTTCCGCCAGACGTCGGATTCAACGGGATCCTCGCGGCGCTGCTGGTCGGGACGTCTCCGATCCTGACGCCAGTTGCCGCACTACTGTTCGGCGCTCTCTCGCAAGGCGGCCTGGGTCTGCAGATCTTCAACGGTGTATCGCAGTACATCGCGCTGGTCCTGACCGCAACCGTCATCCTGTTCATCGCCCCCCGGGGCCTGCCGGAGTCCTTGGCCAAGCTGAGGCGCCGACTGGCCGGCGCCGCTCACCGAGAGACTCCGGATGAGTGACGTCATCGCCCTCCTCGGGCCTGGCATCCTGCTCGCAGCGCCCATCCTGTATGCCGCGCTCGGCGGCTTGTTCACCCAGCGAGCGGGGATCTTCAACATCGCGCTCGAGGGCTTCATGCTGCTCGCCGCCTACTTTGCGGTAGCCACGGCCGTCTCCACCGGCTCCCTCGTTTGGGGCACCGTCGCCGGAATCGCAGCTGCGACGGCCACGTCCACCGTCATGGCCGTCCTCGTCGTCGGCTTTCGCGCCGACGAGGTGATCGTGGGAATCGCGGTGAACGTATTCGCCCTAGGCCTGACGACCTTCTTGCTGGCGGACGCCCAGGACTCCGGTCGCCGGTTGGAACTGGCCGCCGGCTATCCGAGGCTGGATCTGTCTTGGTTGCACGACGTCCCGGTGCTCGGTCCGGTCTTCAACGACCGAGACCTCTTGGTGTGGGCACTGATCCCCATGGTCCTGTGTGTGATGTACACCTTTCGCCGAACCGGATTTGGGCTGCGTCTGCAGGCCGCGGGGGAGGCGCCACTGGCGGCCCGAGCCGCCGGCGTGCGGGTGGCCGGTGTGCGGTTTGCCAGCATCGTGATCAGTGGCGCCCTTTCCGGGGTTGCCGGGGCCGAGTTGGCCATCGGCTCCGTCCACCTGTTCAGCGAGAACATGACGACCGGTAGGGGGATCATCGCCTTCGCAGCGGTCATCTTCGGTGCGGGGATGGTCAACCGCACTGTGGCCGCGTGCCTACTCTTCGGTTTCTCCCAAGCACTGGCCGGCCTGCTGCAGATCCGAACACGGTTCCCGTCCCAGTTCGTCCTCATGGTGCCCTTCCTGCTGACCATCGCGGCGATCACCCTCAGCGACGCCCTTCGCCGCCATCGCGGCCGCCGGTCGGGAGAATCGACGTCCCCACATCGACGAGAGTCCGAATCACCGCACGTCGTCATCGCCGGACACTTGACCATCGACGAGATCCGCCTCCCGGGCGGAGACACCCTCCCCGGGACCACCGGGGGCGCCGCGGCCTACGCCGCACTGGGAGGGTTCCTTTCTGGGGGAGACGTCACGGTCGTGGGACGGGTCGGAGATGACTACCCCCTGCGAAGCCTGCGACTCGAGCACGCAGACGGCGGTCGCATCCACACCGACGCCATCAATGTCGTGCAAGGGCGGAGCATCCACAACATCGCCCACTACGGCGCCGACGGCTCACGTGCCTTTGAAATCGAGAACTTCGACGTCATGGTGCAGCAGTCGCCCTCGGTCGCCGACCTGCATGAGCTTCATCTCGCTGGTCGATGGGTGCTCGTCGCCCCCGGAACCCTCAGCCAGCAACAGGAGCTCGTTCACGCTCTCAAAGACGCTGGCGCGCTCGTGGCGCTAGATACTGAGCTGCACTACCTCACCGAGCCGGACGCCCTCGAGCGCCTGCGAGACATCACCCGAGTAGTCGACTGCTTCCTGCCGAGCCTCGAGCACATCCAGTACCTCTTTGACGACGGGATTACAGCAGATCCAGCAGGGTTGAAGGCATCGGTGGACTTCTTCGGCTCTGCTCTCACCATCGTGAAATGCGGCCGCGCCGGGGCAGTGGTCTTCGCGGCCGAACACTCGCAGGGCATCGCGGTCCCCGCTGTGCCCGACCTCGAGGTCAAGGACCCGACGGGAGCCGGAGACGCGTTCAACGGCGGCTGCCTCGTGGCCCTCGCCCGGGGCGAGGGGCCCACTGCTGCCGCGGTTACCGGCTGCGTCGCCGCCTCGTTCGTTGTCCAAGCCGTAGGCGCCGAGATACCCGAGAGGTTCTCCAGCCGGGAGAGGACCGCGCGCTACAAGCAGTGCGACAAGCCCAGAACTCCGATGACCGAGAGGGAACAAAGTGTCTGACGCCACCGACCATGAGCCACGAACGCTAGGAGCGGACGCGCCGCCATCCCTGCTGGAGCAGGAGATCCCGAAGCAACCCGCGGTCCTTCGCCGGGCCGCCGCATCCTTCGCCCGTCCCCTCGCGGAGCTGCTCGACGCCGTCTCGGGTCGCGACGTGGACGACTGGGTCGTCACCGGGTGCGGTGACAGTCTCTTTGCCGGGATCTGCGCCGAGGTCTGGTTCGCCCGACTGGCCGGACGGCGTCTGCGCGCCGTGCAGGCGATGCAGCTCTCACGAGAGACATACGAGTCCTTGACCCCTCGTTCCGTCGTGCTGGCCGTCTCCCACTCCGGTACCACGGCACGGGTACTGGAGGCCGCTCGGGCAGCTCGCACCCAGGGTGCCTTCGTCGTCGCCGTCACCGCCAACGCGCAGTCCGAGCTCGCCCTATCCGCTGACCGTTGGATCGACAACTCAGTACGGGAAGAACGCTCCAACTGCCGCACAGCCAGTTTCCAGGCCGTCTCCCTGCTGATGCGGATGCTCGCCGAGCAGCTAGCGGCGTTCGACGGCAGAAGCCTCCGTTCATTCGAGCCAGGGCTATTGCAGCCCTACATCGAGCAGTCGCGTCGGCAGATAGCCGGTATCGGCGACCCCAGCCTCGCTAGCGATCACTGGATCTTCACCGGCAGTGGCCTCGGGCTCGCCGTCGCCGAGTACGGGATGGCCAAGGCTTATGAAGCCGCCTCCTTGCCCGCGCACAGCGTCGAGCTTGAGCAGTTCATCCACTGTGAGATCTTCACCGTGCGCGAAGGAACCAACGTCGTGATCATCTGCCCCGCCGGCCGGACGTCCTCCCGGGCGATAGAGCTGGCGCGCGGTCTAGCCAAGCTCCGCGCGGTGACCATCGCCGTCACCGACGACGACGAGCTGGCCAGGACGGCGACGTACGCGGTACGCCTCCCGGACGGACTGCATGAAGACGACCTCCCCTTCGCGGCCATCGTTCCGTTGCAGTGGTTGGCGTTGCGGCTCGCCGACGCACGCGGCGAGAACCCGGACCTTGTGGCCAACAAGTGGGTCAACCGCCCTCTCATTGACAACTCCGAACAGTGGGGACCTCAGATGTACGACAACCACGCGGGCTCACTTTCTGCTCAGGTGCAGGAATGAGCGAGCACCGGGAGCAGGAGCCGGCTTCGACGACGTACCTAAGCGAACTCCGGCAGCTGCTCGAACGCCTGGAGACCGAACAACTCCCCCAACTGGAGGCCGCCGCCCAGAGCATGGCCGGCTGCGTTCGAAGGGGCGGCATCGTGCACCTGTTCGGTAGCGGGCATTCGATGCTTCCCGCGCTGGAGATCTTCCCTCGCTATGGCAGTTTCGTGGGACTGCACCCGATCGTCGACCCCCGCCTGCTCTGGTTCAACGTCCTCGGTTCATTCGGCGTACCGGAGATGCTCTTCCTACAAAACACCGAGGGCTATGCGGACGTGATGCTCGACGGCCAGCACCTACGAGAAGGTGACGTCCTCGTCGTCTTTTCCCACGGAGGGACAAGTGCCGTCGTTGTGGACGCCGCCCGCTACGCCAAGAGGCACGGTCTGACCGTGATCGCCGTGTCCTCGTCGTCCGCGGGCGCCGCGCCACCCCGACACAGCTCGGGTCTCAAGCTGTCCGACCTCGCAGACCTCACCATCGACACGCACGCCCCGCGCGGGGAGGCCCTGGTGGACGTCGAAGGTCTCGACGAACCCGTCGGCGCCGCAAGCACGGTCCTTGCGACATCCGCTGCACTTGCTGCCGTGGCGCGCACCGCTCAGTTGCTCGTGTTGGCCGGACACCATGTCATCCAGTCCGTTCGGGTCGAAGAGAACGAGACGGCTGCCTACAAGTCGGTCTACGACGCCTACGAAGTCAGCCTGCGCCAGCGGTCGAGTCCTGTCTCGAGGGGGCCGGACGGGCAGGTCAACCGGGAGACTGTGGAGGGTTAGCGGATGGGCGAGCTGCGTGGACCACGACGAGACCTGGTGGGCTACGGACGGAAGTTGCCGCCCGGTGGGTGGGTCGGCGGCGCGCGCATCGCCGTCTCGCTGGTGGTCAACTATGAGGAGGGATCCGAGCGGTCCTTCGCGATGGGCGACCTCGACCAGGAGGGGTCGACGGAGTGGAACTCCTACCTGCTGCCCGACGGGATTCGTAACCTCGCGATGGAAACGATGTATGAATACGGCTCCCGCGTTGGGATTTGGCGTATCTTCGACGTCCTGGACGCCCACGACGTCAGGGCGACCTTCTTCGCCTGCGCCGTGGCCCTCGAACAGAACCCCGCGGTCGTCGAGGCGATCAAGGCCGGGGGACACGGAGTAGTGAGCCACGGATACCGATGGGAAGAGTCGTTCCGGATGAGCCGCGACCAGGAGCGGGAGCGCATTCGCCTGGCGATCGCCTCCTTCGAGCAAACGTTGGGATGTCGCCCGCGCGGCTGGTATTGCCGGTACGGACCGAGCATCAACACCCGCGAGCTCCTTGTCGAGGAAGGATTCGACTACGACTGTGACGCCTACAACGACGACCTGCCGTACTTCGTGGATGCCGGTGGCAAGCGGCACCTGGTGATTCCGTACACACCCGATGTCAACGACTTCCGGTTCTGGCAGTCCCCCGGACTAGCCACGGCGTCCCAGTTCTTCGAGTACCTCAAGGACTCCTTCGACGTCCTCTACGCCGAGGGTGCGCAGCGGCCACGAATGATGTCAATAGGTCTACATCCCCGCCAGATCGGTCGCCCGGGGCGCATCTCGGCACTGCAACGGTTTCTCGCCTACACCAAGGGGTTTCGCGACGTGAGTTACCTCACCCGGGACGAGATCGCGGACGCTTGGCTGTCGGAACAAGAGAGCACGCAATGACGGAGAGCCCTGCGCCAGCATCAGTCCGGACGGTGCCCACCGCTGCCGTCCAGCCGGTCTCGCTTGGCGCGGCCGGTAGCCAACGTGTCCTGCTTGGAGGGCCGAGCGCTGAGCCGAGCCCACAGGTGCTGGGCATCACCCGCATCCTCGCAGGCCAGACGAGCCAACTGATCGCCCACGTCACGAGCGAGGTCGCCTACGTCCTGACCGGGTCGGGATGGATGGTGACGGACACCTCTCGGCATCCGTTCGCGGCTGGTGACGCCATCGTGATCGAGGCGCTCTCCTGGCACGCGATCCAAGCGGGGGAGGTCTCAGTCGAGATGCTGTACGTCTTCCCCACGCCGACCGTCCCTCCCACTAGTGTCCACAGTTCGACTACGTGGTGACGCGTACCCCATCGTGGTGGCCTGCCGTTGCCATGTCCTGCTTCGAGGATCTCGCGGCATACCGCTTGGTAGGAGCCAGCGCCTGCGCCGACCGAGTAACGGCGGCGTTGGTCGCTGTCTCACTTGAATCCCAGGAACGCGAACGGGACGTTTGGCAGGATCTGCTCCACAGCAGTCGACTGTTGTGCGATCTCAAGCCCGACACGGCCCTGTACCGGAACGTGGTTGGCTTCTTGACTCGAGCCGGGCGTGGCGGTCGCGCGCAGGACGTGGAAAGGACGGCGCGTTACCTCGCCCACTATCGTCGGGCGGCGCAGGCGAGCGTCGTAGCTCAGGCTCAGTCACACCTTGCGGACATTGGCACCATCTTGGTGCACGACTACAGCAGCACGGTGGCCGCAATCTTGCAGGGACTCGGCGTAGAACGTCCGCGAAGGGTTGTGGTGACGGCGGGCGAGCCCCTGGGCCAAGGACGCAGGGTGGTGCGCTTGGCGATCGCCGCCGGTCATGACGTTGTCTACACGCCTGACATGTCAGTCGCACGCGCCATGGCCGGCGTCGACTGCTTCCTGACCGGCGTCGAGTCGTTCTACCCGGATGGCTCTATGGCTAACACGGTCGGGACGGTCATGCTGAGTTTGCTTTGTCGCGAGCATGGGGTTCCGGTGATCGCCCCAACCGAGAGCCTCAAATGCGATCCAAGTCGAGAGTCCGTAAGTGACGCGTCGCTGACCGCGCGCCTACTGCATCCTTGGCCCAGCGATGCCTTCTTGCCGATGAACGTGCATATCGTTCAATTCGTTCTCGACTCCGTACCCGCATCCATGGTCACTACCTACATCACCGAGCAGGGCGCTTTGACGCCAGGCAGTGTAGGTGCGCTTGCGCGCCAAAGAGCTGCAGAACTGGAACGCCACCTCAGTTTTGCCTAGTCCACGACAGTCCACACGAACAGCGAGCTCGTGGGCGCGCCGTGTCACTCGTGATCTCTTCAGGACAGAGCCGCAGAAGTACACCCAGCAGCTCCTAGGAGGGTGTGCTGTCCGGCGAGATTGCGTCTGTATCAGTTGATTCCGGCTGGTGCGGCGCGCCCAGGACGCCCTGCTCCGAAGGGCGGCGATTGTCATCCGGTAGTCCTACCGTGGGCGGGAAAGGAGGGATCGCCGATGATGACGGTGCATGTGTTGCATGCCGGGGACGGGTACACGTATCTGACCCGGCAGGTGGCGTCCGGCGATCATCAGCGGCTGTGCGGGCAGGCGTTGAGCGACTACTACCTCGCCGAGGGGAACCCGCCGGGACGCTGGGTCGGCAGTGGCGGGTCGCGATGGACGTCGACGGCCAGGTGACCGAGGCGCAGATGAAGGCGCTCTCCGGGGAGGGCGTCCACCCCGACGCGCAGGCCCGGATCTGTTCCGCGATCGCCCGAGGAGCCTCGCTGGAGGACGCGAGGGCGTCCGTTCGGCTCGGCCGACGGTACCCGGTGATCGAGCACACCAGTGACGCGTGGCGCGACCGCCTGGACGGGGCATACCAACAGTTCGACGAGGCTCACGGCCGCCGGCCGGAGCGGGGGCCGGAGCGGGACCTGGTCCGGTGGAACGTCGCGACGGAGCTCTTCCGCGAAACGCAGCACCGCGATCCGGCCGATGATGGCGAGCTGAAGGGGTTCGTCGCCCGGGTGGCGAAGCCGCCGCGGCAGCCGGTGGCCGGTGTGGACCTGGTCTTCACCCCGGTCAAGTCCGTGTCGGTGCTGTGGGCTCTGGGCGATGAGCGGGTCCGCGCTCAGGTCGAGCAGGCTCATGAGGCGGCCTGGCGGCGGGCGTTCGCGTATTTGGACCCTCCACCAAACCCGGGGCGGTTCAGTACCCTTGCTCCGGTTGTTGCTGGGACGATCAGGCTAGGCTTGGAGGAGGTTAACGTCGGTTGCCCTTCCTAAGAATCTGGATGCTCGTTCGCTGGCGAGGGGTAGATCCGTTCTGAGGTTTTCAGCGGCTCGGGCGAGTTCCTTACCTGCCATGGCCAACGAGCGCTGCATCGATGCGTTCTTGATCGTCTGGATATCACCCGGCTCGAGCTGCCCTACGAGGGCATTACGTCTGAGTTCCGTTATGTTGAGGCCTGGTCCCTGGTCTTTCAAACCGCGGGCGAGCTCCCACCCGACGGTGATCTCATCGACGTGACGGCCCGTGGACGCGAGATCCTCGACGGCTTGGAAGGTGGAGGCGATTCTGGGTTTGGCTGAAGTCGCCGGGGCGCAGGCGTGCTAGGAGGAGAGAGCGGCTTCCTTTCGGACAGTCGTGGACGGCGGCGTTCACCACGGCGGTCTCGACGATGGCGAGATCGCGAGGCGGCTCTGCCTGCAGTGCATAGTGCTCTCGGTCGAGTGGATGCGTTGCCCGGAAGTCACGGTTACCTTGAGCCTCGCCTGCCGATGGATCGGACGGTGCGGGATGGGTACGCTCCCACCGGCGCTGCACGTAGGCGATCGCCTCAATTGCGGCGAACAGCTGGACGTGATTCGGCTGGGCAGTCTGCCTGGCGGTTTCGCCGATCTTGAGTCCGAGCACCGTGAGCTGGTTTCTGATGGCGACCTCGACGATGATCTGCCCGTAGGCGGCGGGATCTGGACTTACGGGGGCGTGGATCTGTAGTTCGGCGATCTGTGAGGGTGCCGTCAGCCGCGGGTGGAGGTCGGACGGCTTTCGGATCGCGTCGGACAGTGCGACGTAGTCGACGGGCGGTGTGACGTCGGGCGCCGCGCCGGCCTCCATGTGTTGCCAGAGCGCCCGGCAGAGGGGGTTGGTGAAGTCGTCCACCTCGAGCCAGGGAACTTCCTCTCGGCGGGTGGGTTCGTTGAGAATCGCGCCGAGGAGGGCCTTTTCGACGAACTCGGCGTTGATCATGCTGGGCCGCTGGTGGTTCGGGCCTCGCGCAGCCGGCGGCTCATGGCGTCGAGTTGGCTATTGCGTTCGTCGTCGAGGGCTGTCCAGGCGTCGGGTCCGGCGCCGTCGGGGACGCCGTACCAAGCCCCCTGGTAGCGGATCGGGCTTTCCGTGTCGCCGGGGAGCAGTGCCTCGGCCTGGTGGCTGGCGAGCAGTTCCCGGACGACTCCTTCGCTGAGGTCGCGCCGTTCTTGGGGGTAGGGGTTCGGGCCGGTGGTGTGCTGGTCGAGGAACGACGTGAAGTCCGTTACGTCGGTCAGTGGGGGGCGGGGTCGGGGCGGTTCGTGGGTGCCGCCGGTGCATTTCGGCCAGACCCGGAGCTGGACGTTGAGCCGGTGCAGGGCCGGCCAGAGCCAGCGGTCGTGCCAGTTGATCAGGGCGTCGGACGGGGCGCTCTCGTCCTGGGAGTACGCGGCGTGCCAGGCGACCATGAGCGCGGTGAGCTCTTCGACGGCGATCGGGTGGCGGTACCAGCAGGGCGGGATCGTCTGCGCTTCTGCGCGCAGCTCGTATCGGGTGATGAGCCAGTCGACCCACTCCCGCAGCTGGGTGAGCAGCTCGCGCCGACGGCTCGGCCCGAGGGTGCGCCACGCCCACGGGCCTTCTCTGGGTGTGGTTCCGAGCCGGCGGGAGAGGGTGTCGACGGTGCGTTCGACGGCCTCCTGGCGCAGCGCGAGGGCCTCGAGGGCCTCGGCGAGCAAGACGGGGTCGAGCGGCTCGACCGGGACGGGTTCCTCTGCCGGGTGGGCCGGGCCGCCGAGGAAAGCTTGGACGGGGATCTCGTTCATGCGGTCGCCTCACGCCGTTTGGTCGTGACCGCCGGGGTAGCCGTGCTGGCCGTGCTGGCCGTGCTGGCCGTGCTGGCCGTGCTGGCTGTGAAGCGGGCGGCGTCGGGTCGCTGCCACCAGGCGGGCAGGGTGACCAGGGCGGGGGGGAGGGAGCGGTAGAGCAGCAGCGCGGTGCCGGTGGGGAGGCGGGCCAGGTCCTGGACGGGCAGGATCCGTTCCCGTTCGCGGGAGGTGGAGGTGGAGTCGTCGGTTCGGGGCAACAGCCCGGACCTGCTGGTGTGGGACTGGCGCCGGGCCCACCGGTCGCCGACGACGCGGGAGATCCGCTCGAGGTCGTCGGCTTCGGTGCAGCCGCCGAGCAGGAGCTTGGCGGAGGAGGCGCCCCAGATGGAGTCGGCGCCGTCGCGGCCCCACCGGGCCCGGAGTTGGGCGAAGGACTGGACGAACGCCCAAGTGGACATTCCGCGGCCGCCGCCGTCCGCCATCAGCATGGGCAGGTCGGGCAGCGGTGCGACGTTGGCGGCCTCGTCGAGGACGAGCGTCAGCGGCGGGTCGAGCCGCCCGGCGAGAAGGCTCTGGCTGTGCCGGCGGGCGGCGGAGACGACGGCGGAGGCGAACGCGGTGACCAGGGGGGCGGTGGAGATCCCGTCGCCGCCTTCGCTGATGAGGTAGAGGGTGTCGGTGCCGTCGCGGACGAACTTCTCGACGTCCACTCCTTCACCGGCGCCCGGGCAGAGCAGGTCGAGGACGCGTTCGTCGGCCAGCGCCTTGAGGATCAGGCCGAGGCTCATCGCGGTCGAGGAGACGGTCTCCGGGGCGCCGGCGCGGGCGAACTTGCGCAGGTCCTCCAGCCAGCCGGGTGCGGCGCCGGGGTGGGTGCGCAGGATCTCGTAGGGCAGCTCGTCGTTGAAGTCCCGGGCCCAGGACAGGACCTGGCGCATCGAGAGGTGTTCGAGGGCGGCGGCGTGCAGCAGGCAGCGCAGGACGGTTTCGCTGGCGCCTTCGAAGAAGCTGGAGTGGCGTTCCCCGTGCAGGGGTTTGGCGGCGACCATGGCCCGTGCTCGGGTCAGGGCCTCGCGCACGTCGTGGCAGCCGGCGACGGCGTCCCAGCGGCACGGATGCGGCAGGTCCAGGAGCCGGTCGGGGTCGAAGACGTGCGACAGCCGCACCGGCTGCCCCGCACCGGGTTGGGCGGGCGCGGTGGTTCGGGCGTGCATGGTCAGGTGGACGAGGTCGGACTTGGTTGAGGTGGCGACCACGGCGCCGGGGGCGTCGACGATCCGCCCGACGGCCAGCCGGGTGGTCTTGCCGGCTCGGGCGGGGGCGATGGTCAGGGCGGAGTCCTCGCCGCGCAGCCGGACGGGCAGGCCGAGGTAGCTGCCGTACGCGGTTCCGGCGTCCGCGGCGGTGAAGGCGTTGCGGACCTCGCGTCGGCTGGCCAGCCCGGGTTGGGCCCGGCGGGAGACCGCTGCCGCCCCGGCGAACCCGGCAGCGAGGACCTCCAGGGCGGTGATGGCCGCGACGGTGGCCCAGAACGCGGTGGCGCCGGGCAGGGCCGAGCCGGCGGGGCTTCCGTATGCGGCGGCCGGTGACTGCGGGTGGGTGGTGAGCCTCAGCAGCGCGGTGGCCCGGTGGTCCGGTTCTGGCCAGGTCCAGCCGTGGCCGAAGAGTAGCCCGGACAGGGCTCCGCCGAGCAGGATCGTGGCGACGGCGAGGACGAGCACGGCGGTGGCCGCGAGCAGCGCGGTATCGCTGCGGGTCAGGATGGGCTCGTTTGTGGTCTTCACGGCGTCTTCCTGTCATCCCGTGGCGGGGGTGGGGCGGCGGATGGCGACGATCTGTCCGCGCCAGGCTGACAGGGCCTGGATCTCCACGGTCTTGCCCGTCCGGGGAGCGTGGATCAGGGAAGGCGTGCCGGCGATGTCGCCGAGGTAGATCCCGACGTGGCCGGGGGAGGCGGGGGTGCCGTCGAGGCCCGCGGTGAAGACGAGGTCGCCGGGTTGCAGACCGGCGGTGGAGGGGACGGGGCTGCCGGTGAGGACCTGCGCGAAGGTGGTTCGGGGCAGGGTGATCCCGGCGGCGGCCCAGGCGGCCATAGTCAGGCTGGAGCAGTCCCAGCTGTCCGGGCCGGTGGCGCCCCAGACGTAGGGCTTGCCGAGCTGGGCGAGGGCGAACCGGGTCACCGCCGCCTGGACGGCGCTCGAGGGGGGCGCGTAGCCGGCGGGGACGGTCTCGGCGCCGGGCAGGCTCATCCCGTCGGAGCCGGCGCCGGGACAGCCCTCCTTGGCCGGTGGGACGGCCGCGGGGACAGAGACGCCCGGGGCGCCACCGGCCGGATTCGGTGAGTTGGGGGCCACCCAGTACGTAGCAATGAGCGCGGTGGCGGTGGCCTCCCACTTGGCGACGGCCCAGGGGTGGGCGCTGTGCTGGACGTGGTCCGAGGCGACGGCGAGCGGCAGCTGCTCCCAGGCGGGGACTTGTCCGAGGGCGTCGAGGAAGAGGCCGGTGGAGGCCACCGGGTCCAGCCGGGTGGTGGCCGGCCCCCAGCTGGCGCGTTGCTGGAAGAGCCCGAGGGAGTCGCGGTCCCCGGTGGGCAGGTTGCGCAGGCCGGATTCCTGCAGAGCGGTCGCGACGGCGACGACCGCGGCGCTCGACGGCAGGTGGCGCCCGGCGGTGGTGGCGGTGATGGTCGCGGCGTTGGCGAGCTGCTCGGGGTCCAGGGGTGTTCCGGCGACATCGGCGGCGGGGCCGGCCGGTCCGCACGGTGCGGCGTTGGCGGCGGCGTTGGCGAGCCCGGCGGTCAGGGTGAGTCCGGCCGGTAGGAGCAGGACCACGACGGCGGCGGCGACGACGACGGCCTTGTTCACGTCGGGTCGCCTCCGATGGGGTTGGGTCTGAGGGCTTGGTTGGTGTCGAAGAGCTCGGCCTCGAGGGGGCCGCGGATGGTCTGGACGCGGAAGGAGCGTTCGCCGACCCGCCAGATGGCCCGGCCGCGGCGTTGCCGGGCCCAGCCGGCGACGTCGGCGGTCTCCATGTCGGTGAGGGCGAGGAGGGTTTGCAGCTCCCGTGCGACGACCGCGTCCTGGCCGAGCAGGACCTTGGTGTCGCAGAGGGTGAGCAGGTCTTTGGCGATGGTGGCGGCGGCGCTGCCGGTGTCGCCGGCGGCGAGCATGTCGGAGGGTTTGTGGGCGACGACCATCTGGATGCACGCGTCGGACCGGGACAGGCGCAGGTCGGCGTCGAGCGACTGGACGGCTCCGGTGCCGAGCCGCATCTGGCGCCAGACCTCGTCGCGGACGACGAGCAGCTGCTGGCCGGGGGCGCGTAGGTCGGTCATCGCCCGGGACCAGGAGTTGAGGCAGGCCAGGGCGGTGCCGATGGCCTGGTCGCCCAGGGGTTGCAGCCGGCCGAGGCTGAGCGACTGGATGGGCGCGGTCCAGTCGATGGTGATGTTGGTGGGTTCGTCGAAGAGGCCGGCCAGCGCCCCGCGGACCATCGCGCCCAGCGCCGCGGTGACCTGCCGGGTGGCGTCGGTCATCTGACGGGGGCTGGTGTAGCGGCAGGCGTGGGCGAGGTCGTCGGTGGGGTCGCGCAGGGCTGCCCACACCTGCGGGATGGTGATGGGGCGAAGGAGGCTCGAGCCGGCGGTCCATCCGGTGAGGTCGGCGAGGACCGCGGTGAGGGCGTCCTCGTCCGCGGGGGTGGTGGCGATCCCCTGAGCACCGATCAGGGCCTTGAGCAGGACGAGCCAGCGGCCGAAGATCACTCGGGCCCGTTCGGCTCGCTCGTCGTCAGTGAGGCTTCGCCAGTCCTGTCCGAGGGGTCCGACGTCGAGCGGGTTGATCCGGGCGGGCAGGCCGACGCCGAGGGCGAAGGGTTGCACGCCGACGGCCGCGCACAGCTGTTCGTACTCGTCCTTGACGTCGCCGGCGATCAGGGTGCGGACGCCGAAGTGCATGAGCCGGAACAGGATCGCCTTGACGGTGGTGGACTTGCCGGTGCCGGGTTTGCCGAAGAGGACGATGTTGGGGTTGGAGACGATCTCGGCCAGGACCCAGCCGATGGGGTCGACGCAGAACCCGGACCCGGTGCTCGTGGCGACGCCGAGGGCGGCGCCGGTCGGCGGCAGCGGGTCGCCGCCGAGCAGGGGGTAGATCCCGCCGATCTCGGCGGTCGAGGCCCGGTAGGTGACCAGCGGGCTGGGCACGGGCGCCCAGCCGCGGCCGGGCCGGGCGGTTCCGCGGGCGGAGGCGGTGGACCGAAGGAGCTGGGACTCGGTATGCCGGCCGGCCCGGGTGGGAAGTTCGGCTCGGGTTCGGGGCAGGTCCAGTGGGTAGAGGGCGGCGATGTCCGCCAGGGAGCGGCCGCCGTGGGTCCCGCGGTGGCGACGGCTGGCCCAGGTCATGACCGCTCCGCGAGGGTGGCGCGCCCGTCGGTGCCCCAGTCGAGCAGGATCCGGCACACCGGGGTGGACCGGGACCCCATCAAGGTCGGCGACGTCAGGTCGGCGGGTTGATCGGCGGTCAAGGCCGCGACGAGGTGGGCCAGGCGGCGTTCGGTGAAGGAGAACCCATCCTTGTCGATGCGGCTGGCGGCGGCCACCCAGTCGGGGCGCAGCTCGCGGCGCGACGGGTGTCGCTCGTGGCCGTCGTCGTCGTCGGTGGGGACGAGTTCCTCGGCCAGGTTGCAGGCGTAGAACTCTTGGACTTCGGGTGAGGGCTCGAGCAGCTGCCGAGCGGCGAGCCAGTCCTCGTTGTGGACGTCCGTCCAGCACTCCTGCCACCGGGAGCTCGAGCTGCCGCTGCTCGTTGTGGGGGTGGTCATAGTCTGGTCTCCTTCTCGCTCAGGCCGACGCCTACCGGCAGGCAGGCGGCGACGAATCCGCTGTCTTGGGCGAGGTCGAGGCGCAGCAGCGCATAGCCGCAGGAGCGGGCGGAGGCTTCGAACGCGGCGGCGTGGTCCTCGACGTCACGCTGGGAGGCGATGGTGACGGAGGCGGCGCCGGCGACGCGACCATGGTGTGCCCGGCGGTGAGCTGCTGCTCGTGCAGAGCGGTCTCGCGGGCGCGGCGGCGGTCGCGGCGGTTGATCCGGAACCCGCGTTTGGTGCGCAGGTCCTGGCTGATCTCGGTGGCCCACATGTCGTGCTCGACCTGCCGCCCGGCCCGGCGGGCGGGGATGGGCTCGTAGTGCAGGGTGAGGGTGCGCCGTTCCCCTGGGGCGGTGACGGCGAGCATCCGGGTCAGCGACCCGACGCGTGTCGTCAGCTCCGGCAGCAGGAGCGCGTAGGAGACGGTGGTGAACGCGTCGTGGGTGTAGCTGCGCGGCGCCGGGGGCGGCGCCGCGGTCGGGCCGGCCGCGGCGAGCGGTGGCCCGAGCACGGTGGGCCTGCCGCGGCCGGCTTCTTCGCGGGCACGGTGCAGCGGAACGGCGTCGGCCGGGTTGTACCCGGTGCGGATGGCGGCGGCGAGGTCCTGGGTGGACAGCCATTCGACGTTGGTGGCGCCGAGGCCGCGCAGCTGCTGCTCGACCTCGCTGAGATGGCGCAGCAGGACCTTCGCCCGCCCGCTCACGCCGCCGCCGGACTCTCGGGCGGCGCGGCGGATCCGTTGCTCGGCGACGGCGACGGTCACGAACACCTCGTGCCGCACGGAGGTGGCCCGCATGAGGTCCTCGAGCTGTTCGGTGGCGGCGACGACCGCCGGCGGTGAGTGCGGGTCGCGCCGGTCGGCGACCCAGGCGGCGCGGCGGGTTCCGTCGTCGGGCACAGTGCGGACCTGGATCGAGATGCGGGTGATCTCCTCGCTGGCGGCGGCGGCGGCGAGCAGGCCGCCGAGCTGCGCGGCATACCCGTCCCGAGTCTGGGCGTCGGCGTTGCCGAGACCGGGGTGGGTGATCGCCGCGGTGGCGGCCCACCGGCCGACGACGGGGTTCTGGATGACGCAGATCGAGACGCAGTCGCCCATGGCGGGTCCGTTGTGGAACCGCAGTGCTGCCGCGATGCCGGGCAGGTCCGGCTCGTCGAGGTTGGCGGCGGACCCTTCGTCGAGAACCCGCAGACGGAACGTGGACCAGCCCGCGGCCCGGCCGGCGGCGAACAGTAGGACGTCGAGCAGCCACCGGATGGCCGGGCGCCGGCGGATCGGGACGCTCACGAGTGCGGTGAGCAGCAGGGATCCGGCGGCCAGCGGGAGGGCGGTGTCCCAGCGGCTTCGGCCGACGGCCGCGAGCGGCGGCAGCCAGGCCAGGACCACCGCGGCGGCTTGGCGGCCGGAGAGCCCGGCGAAGGGGCCGAACCGTTCCCGGCGCCAGCCCGAGTAGAGGCCTGCCTCGTCGCCCATCACGCCACCACCGCGCCTCGGAGGCTCCGGCAGTCCCGCCCGCGCCACCCTTCGGGCCTGGTCCGCTGCCGGGCGTGGAGCCTGCGGCCGGCTGGTTCGGTTTGGGGCCGGGGCCGCCATGGTCCGGGTTAGAAGAGTGGGTGCCGGGCGCCTCCGGTGGTGTCGGCGGGTCGATCTGCGGCGGCGGCGTCTGCTCGGTGGACGGGGTCGATGTGTCGTTGCCTTGGCTGGGGCTGCGCGGCGTGCTGGTGTTGCGTCCTTGCGAGCCTCGGGTGGCGTGGTCGGGGTCCGCGCCGGCGCCGACCCCGACCGCGGACAGGACCGGGCCGGCGCTGGACATCGCGGACTGCGCCCCGGAGGCCATCGCCCGGTGCGGCGCGGAGAGCTTGCCGACCGCCGCCGCCCAGCGGCTGTCGACCTGCTCGGACGCGTCGTTCTCCTGGTTGGTTTTGGCGCCGGACGTGGACTGGCCGCGCTGGCCGTTCTGAGCGTTGGGCGTGGCGGCGCTGCCGCCGGTCAGGGATGTCCGCAGGCGCTGACCCGAGCCGGTGCCGGGGTCGATGAACGCGAACAGCTTGAACAGGGCCAGCGGGCAGAAGACCGAGATGAGCAGGACCCCGGCGCCGACGAAGGCGGTGACCGCCTGCTGTCCGGTGTCGCTGGTGGTGGCGGCGGTTGCGCTGGCGGCGCCGGCGGCGAGCTGCAGGCCGAGGCTGAGGACGATCGCGACGGCGGGGGTGAGCATGATCAGCGCCAGCAGCCAGCGCAGGCCGGTCCAGAACCAGCGGGCGGTGGCCTCGGCGACCAGGCCGGCGGCCAGGATCGGGATGGTGGCGGCGATGACGAGGATGGACGCCTCTCGCACCAGAGCGGCGACGAGCAGGCCGATCGCTGCGGGCAGGACCCCGAGCAGGGCGATCAGGCCGAGGCCGGCGCCGGAGACGCCGTTGACGCCGTTCTGCCAGGGCGTGTTCGCGGCGCTGATCCCTTGCCAGGAGCCCGCGTGCAGGCCGGCGGCGATGATCCCGAGCGCGGCCGCGTTGGCCGCCGTGACGAGGACCATGAGGATGCCGAGGGCGCTGACGGAGACGACCATGTACTGGGCGATGCCCTTGAACAGCTGCGCCAGCCCGGATCCGCCGCTGATGGCGGCCTTGCCGACCTGGATGAAGCAGAGCACCACGAGCAGGACGGCCCCTACCCATACGGTGGCCGGCATCACCGAGGCGAGCGGGCCGGTGCGCGGGTCGAGGTTCGGGGTGGTGAGGTGGTCGATGATCCCGAGAACAGCGCCCAGCAGTGCGACGGCGAAGTCCCAGAGGGACTTCATCGCCGCATCGAACGCGGACCCGGCCAGGGAGGCCATGGTGGCGCCGAGGCCCTGGCCGAGCTGGTCGATCGGGTTGGGAATGTCAGGCACGTCGGGCCTCCTGCCAGCCGGCCCGGACGCAGTCGGCGCTGCCCGGCCAGGTCGACGGGGCGAACGCGGGCTGTGCGCCGGGCCCGATCCACCAGCGCCCGGCCTGCCAGAGCATCCGCTGGCAGTCGCCGACCCCCGCGCGGGCGGTGGAGTGATAGGTGGCGTCGAGCTCGCCGAGGACGCACGCCAGGACGAAGTCACCGCCCTGCGGGACGCCCTTGACCTGGGCGTGCGTCAACGTCCAGGTCGCGGTCAGCTCGCGGGAGCCGGTGGGCGCTGGGACAGTCCGCAGGATCGCGGTGACACCCACCTGCGGGGTCCACTCGGCCAGCGGGACCGCCCCGGGCAGGGCGGCCCGGGCGTGGACGTCGGCGACGGTGGCGGGGTTGAGGTCTCGGAACGCGGCGGTGTCGATCGCGGCAAGCTGGGCGACGGCTCCCTCGGGGGTGCGGGGGAACCCGGTCGGCAGGGCCGCAGCCGGATCCTTCGAGTCGGGAAGCGAGAGGGCGGGCGCCGTCGCGGTCGCGGCGATCGGTTGCGGCGCAGACGCGGCCAGCGGCACGAGGGTCATCGGCCGGGCCGCGAGCTCGTTCTGCGCGGCCGTGACCACCGGACCGCCGACACTGCCAGGGATGTTCGGCGCCGCAGCGGCGATCCCGGACGGGGTGCTGGTGGGCGTAGCCGGGGCCGGCGCGGCCGGCCCGGTGTGCGCGGTCAGGGACCAGATGAAGATGATCACTCCCCAGATCAGAGAGACGCCGAGGACGAACAGGCCGGTCAGGGTCAGCCAGGCCTTCGCTCGTGCGGGTCGGGTCAGCGTCGTGGTTGTCGTGGTCATCGCTCACGCCGCCCCGAAGCCGGCGAGGAAGGCGTAGAGGCCGACGTAGACGACGAGCGCGCCGACGGCGGTGACGAGCATCGAGACGCCGACCTTGCTGGCGCCGTGGTTGCCGAAGACCCGGCCACCGGCCAGGGCACCGATTCCGGCCAGCGCGGAGAGGAAGATGACGATCAGGACGCCCCACTTGACGTAGCTGATGACGGCGGAGACCGGCGCGGCGACCCCGTCTGGGGCCTTGGCCGGCGGGTTGGGGACGACGTCGCTCAGGACCCCGGCGGACTGGTGAACGGTGGCGAGCAAGTCGATGGTGCTCATCGGGCGATCCCTTCGAAGGCTTGGAGAGAGGTCGAGGGAATCTCGGCCTCTGGCGTGCTGTGCGTGTGGCGGCGGTCGAGGATGGAGCAGGCCCGCTGCGCGACTGTCGCGCGGGTGACCGGCACGCACTCTCCGGCGAGTTCCGTGCGCGCCTGGGCCTGCAGCAGCGGGCGCAGGCCGCCGGTCTCGGAGAGCTGCCATTCGAGGTCGGCGAGCTCCCCGGCGTCGATGCGCAGGTCTGCGCCCAGGACGGTGGCGTCCCACCAGGGACCCGCCTCGGCGACCCGGGCCGGCGATCGGGTCTCGGGATCACCGGCGACGGCCAACAGCGCCGCCTGGACGCCGTCAGCGGGCCAGCCCTTGCCGATCACCGCGAGGCGGATGACGACGGCCAGGCAGCGGGCCGTCCACCGGGCGGTGGGCCTGCCCAGTGCTTGCCGGCTGGCGATGCACTTCGCGGCGAAGCCGTCGAAATCGCTGATGCCGCAGCGCAAGAGAAGCTGACGGTCCGCCTCCTCCACCGCCGTCGCGGCCTGGCCCGTCGTCGAGGGGGTCGGGGGAGGAGGTGTGTCGGTAAGGATCTCTCGGTCGGGCCGCACATCTGCGGCCACCCTGGCCGCAGAAGTGCGGCCAGGGGTAGCCGCAGATGTGCGGCCACCTCCAGGCCCGGATTCGGGGGTGGCCGCAGAAACGCGGCTACCCCCCTCAGTCGGTGCCGGAGCGGGCGGCGACGTGCGCACGTGGTAACGGTTGGAGAGGAACTGCTCGCCCGCCCGCCGGTGCTCGATCCGGACGATCCCGTTGTCCGAGAGCTGGCGCATGGCCCGGTCGACGGCGTCGACCGAACGGCGAAGACGGCGCGCGAGGGTGGAACGAGATGGCATACGGGAACCCGAGCCGTTGCCGTAGCGCAGCAGCAGCGAGTACAGGCGGAAGGCGGCGTCCGGGATCGCCGCGTCGATCACCCACTCGGGTACGAGCGCGAAGCGGGGTTCCTCGACGACGAGGGTGCCGTCGAGGTCGTCGGTGGACTCAGAGGACTGGGTGTCCGAAGTCATTAGCTGACCTCTCGGTGAGGACGGATACGGGTGGGCATGACCGACTCGACCGCCGGCGCGCAGGAGGCGCGGCGCGTCAGGGATGCGTCAGGAAACGCAGCAGAACTGCACGGAAACGACGGCTCAGACGTCCGAACCGACACAGAGCGGAAGGACGTCTACGCAGGTCAGGACCTATTCAGGCCGATTCCGGAACCAGCCGGATATTGGCTGGACTGCCTTGTAAACAAGGGGTTGCGGGTTCGAGTCCCGCCGCCGGCTCCACGCTCCACAACCTGCTGACGTGCAGAAACATGGCGCGCTGACCCCAAGCCGCAACAGCACCCCCGACGCGAAACCGGAGGTTTGCCAACAGATATGCTCACCCTCACTCATGTGACGCCGCCCCTTTCTCGTCGCTCGGTCTGACGGCATACGGAAGGGTGCCCCGCCACAGTGAGCGGGGCACCCTGCGCACAGGCCGGAGAGCCTCCCGACGCCAGAGACGCCGCCGAGTGGCCCCGCCGAGCTGGCCCCGTTGCCGGCTTCGGCAAGCGGGCGCGTCGTGACAGAGCCCCTAGTTCTGGGTGAGGGTGACCGGCCCCTGGTCGGTCGTGCAGACGGTCCTGGTGGCGCCGCTGCGGTCCACTGCCTGGCCGAGGACCGCCACCGGACCGACCTTGACCCCGCAGATGGTGGCTGCGACCTGTGCGGCCACGCCGATGTTGACGTCCTGCAGGATGGTGACGTCGCCCACGGCGACGTTGACCAGTCCGTCCTGG
>JAABUS010003072.1_pt1 | contig 28551 bp, 28 predicted proteins | sample 5560161 | NCBI WGS metagenome assembly JAABUS01 (sample SAMN10711885, study PRJNA513376) | rock metagenome | isolation source: Antarctica rocks | place: Antarctica: Victoria Land, Trio Nunatak nord | collected 2016-01-04
CCTCGGTCGCCGGCCTCGGGTGGTTGGCGCTTCAGGACCAGCCCCAGCGTCCCGGCAGCTCGAACTGGGGGCTACTTACCGACGCCGGGTCCCGCAAGCCTGCCTATGACGCGTTCCGCGGGGCGAGTGGTGAGCGGTTCCGCCCCGAGGTCGAGGTGGCGCGGCGTGTCCCAGCCCGGGTGGTCTCCAAGCGCGGCTTGGCGGTACGTGTCACCCCGGTCGCCGGCGGGAGGGTCTCCGTCGAGCTGCGCCGCGGGTCGCGGGTGGTTGCCCGCGGGACCCGCGTTGGTAGACCCGGTGCCCCCAAAAAGTTACGTCTTCGCGCCTCTGGGGTAGCACGTGGCTCATATACATGCATCGTTCGCGTCCCCCGGGGTGCGACGGTAAGGCGACAAGTGCAAGTCAGATGATCGGACCGCGCGTGGACGTACCCGTTTCAGTCCCTGATCCTAGGAGGAACGATGCTCACTTAAGACTGCAGCAGCCGCGGTGATCGCCGCGGCAGTCGCGCTGATCGTGCCGGCCTCGAGCATGGCCTAGAGCCCCGCCCACCCGCCCACCCGCCCCCCGGCACGGCATGCCCCACGGGGACCTCCGCCGGAGTCGTTTGCCAGCCTACCGCGGAGGGTGGCCTCAACATCGCTGGCACCGTGAACGCGGAACCCATTGTCGGCCCCGCGGGTCGCGACATTGTCCGCTGCGGCGACGGCGATGACGTGGTCAACGCCGGAGCTGGCGAGGAGATTCGTTGGGGCGCGGGCAACGACACGATCGCCGCCGGTCTGGGTGACGACTTCGCCGACGGGGAGTCCGGAAACGACACGTGGACGGCGAGGGAGGCACCGACGCCGGGGTTCGGGCTGAGCGCGGGCGAACACGGCTGGGTGGACTGCTCCCGAAGCCGCAAGCGTGATTCCACGGACCGCAGGGACGGGGCGGGAGGCCGCGCCGATCCACTACGCTGCGGCCGGATGGTGCCGGGTATCAATGCGGCAGGACGGCGCTTCGCGTTGGTGACCGGCGCGTGCGGATTCGTCGGGCGACACCTCGTACGTGACCTCATCGCCGACCACGACGAGATTTGGATGGTCGATGACTTGTCGAGCGGTCGGCATCCCGACACCTGGCTCCCGTCGCTCCTGAATCAGTCGACCGGCTGGGGCGACGCTCCACGGATCTATGACCGGGGCAGGCAACGAGTGGTGTTCGTCAAAGGCAATGCCATTGAGGTGTTTGGGGCCGGAATCGGCGTCTTGGGTGCGCCTGCGGCAAACAATGGCCTGTCCTGGCCGCAATTTGACGAAGCCTATCACCTAGCCTCAGTGGTCGGCGGTCGTAAGAAGATCGAGAATGAGCCTCTTGAGGTCGGTATCGACCTCGCCGTCGACAGCGTGTTCTTCCTGTGGGCAGCGCGGGCCGAGCGCCTCCAGCGGCTCCTGTACGCTAGTTCAAGCGCGGCGTACCCTATCGAGCTCCAAGCGGAGGATGGGGCGGTGCCCCTGCGAGAAGGCTACATCGACTTCGCCGCCAACCGCGTCCCGATGCCGGACATGACGTACGGGTGGAGCAAGCTCACGGGAGAGTACCTGGCGTATGTGTTCGCTCGGAGTACGGGCGTCCCGGCCTGGTCGGTCCGCCCGTTCTCCGGTTACGGTGAAGATCAGGACCCCAGTTACCCTATCCCCGCTATCGGCGGCCGCGCTGCGCGACGCGAGGACCCGCTGGTCGTTTGGGGTTCCAGTCTTCAAGGCCGGGATTTCGTGCACATCGATGACTGTATCCGCGCCATGCGGTCGGCCATTCGGGTGATCGAGGACGGATCAGGCATCAACATCGGGAGCGGCATCCTGACTACATTCCTCAAGGTCGCCGAAATCTTGGCTGCGTTGGCCGATTACGAGCCGAAGGTTCGCGGTACGCAAACCCGCCCGGTCAGCGTCCACGCTCGCCACGCCGATTCCGCCGTCTCTCGCAAGCTTCTGAGTTGGCAGCCTAAGGTCTCACTCCAGGAGGGTCTGCGTCGCGTGCTTCACGCCCAAGAGGAGGCGCTCGCGACGCCCGACAGGGGGTCCGCGACGTGAGCCGCCGCGTCCGCTGGCCATTGTCCTTGTCCCTCTCAGGCCCCGTCAAGCGCAGGCTCCGCACGCTTCGTCGGCTGCTGCAGTTCTCGCACGCTGCCCTGTCGGATGAGGGGAGCGCCCCCGACCTGTTCACCGTGTACCACGACCTCTACCGGCATCCCGATCTCGACCGCCAGCCCGGCGGCTGGCGGTACCGTGGTCAGTTCTATCCAGACTATCTCACGGTTGGTGGCGCGTCGCACGCCATCTGTGGCAAGGCGCTCCAAGTTTGTCGGGGAAAGGGCATCGACGTGGGAGCGGGGCTTTGGCCTCTACCCGGTGCCATTCCGATCGATGTCTGGCGCGGACCTGGCGCGGGTCGCCTGCTGGAGGACATGCAGGATGGTTCGCTGGACTATGTCTTCAGCTCACATTGTCTCGAGCACATCGATGACTGGCGCGGCGCCCTCGCGTCCTGGGTCAAGAAGCTCAAGGGCGGCGCCGTCATATTCCTCTATCTGCCGCATCCGTCATGCGAGATCTGGCACCCGGGGACGCCTTTCATCGGCGATGCACACCGCTGGATCCCCACGCCGCAGCTCATAACCGGCGCGCTAGAAGAACTTGGTTGCGAAGCGGTGGACGTGGCCGACGAACCGGATGCGATGCAGAGCTTTCACGTAGTAGGCCAGGTTCGCGACGAGTTCAAGGACTCCTTCGCCGTCGCAGAGAACCTCCCGGCGTGAACATCCTCTACTGCTGCCTGGGGGACTTCCGCGCGCCGCCCGGAGCCAGGCAGATGCTTCTGGGGGCCCGGGCCCTGGCGGAACGTGGCCATCACTGCCTGTTGCTTGTGGAGGGTGACCCCGACACCATCCGCCTCGTAAGGGGCGGAAGGGGGGAGGTAACGCTGGACCGCTTCGAGTTTCGCGGACCCTGGCTGGCTCGGCGGACTCGAGCGCTCGCCCGAGACTTCAGGCCGGATCTGGTACACGTCTACGAACCACGGACGGCGCCGCTGAGAGCTGGGTTGACGCTCGCCAGTGAGGCCGATGTGCCTCTATGTATCCGTTTTGCAGATGACGATGAGACTCTTTTCCGAGAAGCCGGCGGGCATGGGTGGCGCAGAGGGCTCGGACGCCCAGCGCTGATGGTCGCCGGGGCCATGTTCCCCAGGCTTTGGCCGTACAAGCACCCACTCTGGTATCGCCTAATGCTGCGCCGCGCTGCGGCGTTCGACGCGATCGCGCCCGAGTTGGCGCGCGAGATCACGCGCCGGTACGCGGTCGCGTGCACGAGCATCTTGCCCGCTGTTCCACCCTTCGAGGCGCCTTTCCGGGCGCAAGGTGAGAGCGGTGTCCGAGAACGGCTTGGGCTGCCGACCGAAGCGCGCTTGCTCGTGTTCACGGGCAGTGTCTTCCGCCCACATTTCGACGACTTCGCGCTTCTCCTACGCGCGTTTGGCATCGTCGCTGATCAGGAGCACGATATTCACCTCGTTCACACTGGACGGATCGCTGAGCGTTATCGACCCGAGGAGCTACGCGCGCTCGCGCGGGATGGCAGCGAGCGGGTCCATCTTCTCGGCTTCCTGGAGGATCCAGATGATGTCGACCGGCTGTTGCTCGAGGCCGCGGTCCTCGTCCAGCCCGGCGCGCCGACCGACTTCAACCGCCTCCGGCTGCCCGCGAAAGTGCACGACTATCTGCTGACCGGGCGTCCTGTCGTGACCTTTGCCGCGGGATTTGGTGAGCTGCTGGACGACGGGAGGGAGGCGGTCCTGACGCGGAGTGCCCGGCCCGAGGAACTCGCTGGCGCGGTGCAATCCCTGCTCGCCGATCAGGCTCGGGCAGCGGAGATCGGTCGCCGCGGGCAAACGCGCGCAGAAACGCTCTTCGAGCCTAGGCAGGTCGCGAAGGAATTCGAAGGGTATTATATACAGGCGCTCACAGGCTGACCTTGGACCGTCGCGCGGCAACCTCGTCACCCCGAGTGGTGCAGGCCCTTGCGGCCACCGCGAAGGCTGCCAAGAGGTCGGGAGTTGCCGTAAGGGGACCCTGGCGGTACGCTCACCCCTTGGCCTGAATGGCGTAACCCACTCCTTCGCCTCATGCCCGATGCCCCATCTGCCCCGCGGCGGGCACCCGCCCTGCCTCCGCTCGCCAGGTCGCTGTCTTGGCTGTCGCTCGGCTATCTGACACGGTCGGCCGCGAATCTCGCACTTGTTGCCGTGCTTGCCCTCGACCTGGGTCCTTCAGAATACGGAGATGTCTCGGTCTTCCTGGCGCTGGGCGCCGGCATCGCCTACCTGTCGGGGTCGTGGGCGTTCATGGCCGTGCCTGTCCTCAGCGTCGGCGGCCGCTCGGTTCCGGAAGCCTTTCGGCCGAGTCTCGTGCTGGCCCTTGCAGCGGCCGGTGTCTGTGCGGCGGCGGTCCTGCCTCTAGGCTGGATCTTTTTCGCACATGACTTTGCTCTGTTGGCCCTCTTGGGGCTGTACGGGGTCTGCCTTCTCGCCTTCCAGGGGCTTTACGCGGTTTGCCAGGCGAGGAGCCGGATGCGGACAATCGCGGGCCTGGGGATCGTGGAGCGTACGGTCACCCTGTTGCTGGTGGTCGCGCTCTCGCTCGGCTTCGAGCTCACGACGCACCTTGCCGCTCTAGCAATCGCCGGTTCGACGGTGATCGTGGCCGTTGTCGGCACTCAGGTCGTCCGACGCTTCACGCCCCTTCTTGATATGGCGGAGGGGGTAAGGGCACTGCCCCTGCGGTCGGTGATGTCCACCATCGGACCGATGGCCATTGTCACCACTGGCAGCTATGCCGTCGCGTGGATCGACATCCTTCTGCTCGAGGCACTGCGCGACGGAGCGGAAGTCGGCATATATGCGCTCTCCTACAACATATTCACACTGGTGCTTCAGCTAGGGTCGCTCTGGATCGTCGTCGCATTACCGGAGCACGCACGCGAGGCGTCGCCGGACGTGGCGCCTGCGGATTTGCTCTCCCAGCCACAGCTGGCACCGGCGACGATCGCCTGGGCGGCGGGGGTCGGACTCGTAGCTGCGACCAGCGTCGTTCTAATGCCGGTCGCCTTCGGAGACGAATACACGGACAGCATTGGGCCCACGTTGCTCCTCCTATCTGGCACGGCATTTCTGGCGCCGTTCTTCGCGTCGGTCGCCGCCATGATCGCCACCCAGCGCGCGAGGGTCCTGGCCTGGGTAGCAGTGCTCGGCGTCACCATTAACGTCACTCTCGACCTGGCGCTCATCCCGCCTCTAGGCGTTTGGGGTCCCGCGGTAGCCACAACGGCTCAGGTATTGGCCACCACCACGGTCCTGCTCCTAGTCGTGCTCGGGCGCACCGCCACACTCAGGTTGCTCGCAGGGGCTGCGACGGTGGCCATTCCGACGGGGCTAGTGGCGTTTTCGACGTCTTCTTGGGCGGTCATCGGACTCGCTGTTCTCTCCACGAGTCTAGGCGCCCCGGCGCTGCGCAGGCTGCGACGGACCGCCAAGCGTCCGGAGATCCGTCGTCTGGAGGGAGATGATCACTACACGAACGCCTGAAGAACTCTGGAGAACAACCTCGTTTCCCCGGCCCCACGCCGAGCCCTCATTCATCCGCTCGCCCAAACCGCCCACCCCGCGAGGCGCAGGGCGCGCCGCACAAGGAGGTTCTCCCGTAGCTCGTAGAACTTGAGACGGCGGTCCTCCCGGCGTGTCCGCTCCTGCTGGGAGCGTGCGCGGCGGTTGAAGGTCCACTCGAGACGGGAGGAACCGCCGTGGAGAAGGTACTCGTGATGCGACGGAGCTGCCCGAGCGCGTGCAGGGGGCGCTCGGGCAGCTGGCTGGCGCGGCCAGGGAGGGCCTGCTCGCGCTGTCGGTCGGGGTCGGGCTCGGCGTGATGGAGGCGGAGGCCGACGAGTTCGTCGGCCCGAAGGGAAACCCGACCGGGGGCGCATCTCGGTGCGTCACGGCCACGAGGCCCGGGAGGTGACGCTCGGCGGCCGCAGGGTCGCGGTCGGCGCGGCCGCGGCGCGCACCGCCGACGGCGACGCCGCGGTGGCGCTAACGACCTATTTCGACTTTCGCAGTTTCATAGGCTGGCGGCGGCCCATGCGGTCTGGACCTGGGTGATTTCTTGTGGTGTCGGGTTGCTGGGCCGAGTTGGCAGGTATTGCGCGGCGATGATCGTGCGCCGCAGCTTGGCGAGCATGTCCGCGAGCGACGGGGTGGTCTTGGTGAGGTACCAGGGAGCGCGGCGCGGTGGTGGACCGGCCTGGCCCCCGGCCGCCCGGACAAGTCGACCGTCTCGTCGACCAGCTCCTCGAGCCCCAGCCGCTGCCCCAGCGTGGCCGGCAGCACCAGCCCGGCGTTGGCGACCGCGCGCTCGTCATCGAACACGGCCCGCAGCGAATCGAGCTTCACAACGCCGTCTCAGCCTTCACCATATGAGTGACCTCCTGACGCCGGCCGCGGCTGCCCAATACAGCCGCTTTCTGCCTGCTCAGGAGGTCATTCTGTCATTCTGGGTCCCTCACCGGACGGAACCCAAGCCACCGACACGGTGGTTCGAGGCTCAAGCAGCGCCTCGACGACCGTCTCACGCCCGGCCTCATACATCCCCCTCGGCCCGCTCACGATCCACGCCCGCAAGATTCCATGCACCACACAGGACTCCTGCTCACAGCCGCGACACCCCCTGAACGCCTACCCTACGGGCGGCCCCTCCACGCGACCTCGACCCGACACATCAGGCACACTCCAACAACAACACCAACCAGCGCGAAGCGGGTGTCATTTCAAGCCGTCGCACTGGGGCCACCCGAAGCCGTCGTTCTCATCCTGAGCCAAACTTTGAGGTTTCTTCGCCTTGCGCCGTTTTCATGCACAGTTCCAGCACGCCCTGAGCGAGATCCCAAGAAGGGTGCGGCAAACGCGCGACCTGGCCGAGAGGGTGGTCGCCGAACGTCTGCGCACTGCACCTCCGAGGCAGGAGTTCGGCCTGCCCAAAGCTACGGTGGTCCCAAATGCGAACTACGCCCCGTGGTCGACCGACGCCGAGTTCCTCGACGCCTTCGACCGGATCAGGGACCTTACGGTCGTGGACGTGTACCGCTGCTACGAGCTGTGGACCCTGATTCGCCAGCTAGGTCCGATCGACGGCGACGTCCTTGAAGTGGGCGTCTGGCGAGGCGGGACCGGGATCCTTTTGGGAAGAGCCGCGGAGCGCTTTCTTTCGTCGTGCACGGTCCATCTCTGTGACACCTTCTCGGGCGTCGTCAACGCAGGACCGCAGGACCCGTACTATCGCGGTGGCGAGTTCTCGAACACCAGCTTAGAAGCCGTTCAGCGCGCTGTCGCCGCCAACGGGCTGGGCGACCGCGTCCGGATACATCACGGGATGTTCCCCGAGCAAACCGGTACCGCCCTCCAAGCCCAGGACCAGTTTAGGCTTGCACACATCGACGTTGACGTATATGAGTCCGCAAGGCGAACCTTCGAGTGGGTCTGGCCGCGCCTGGCATCAGGCGGAGCCATCGTCTTCGACGACTACGGCTTCGTGGACTGCGCGGGCGTAGCCGTGTTAGTCGACCGGGAGATCGCCTCGCACGTCGACGGTCTGGTTCTCCACAACCTCAACGGCCACGCCATCGTCATCAAACGTTAGCGAGCGAACTGCCGCTGCCGATTGGCAAACGAAGCACCGTAGGTTCGAGCACGAAACTACAGCATAGGTCAGGATGAGGTTTCGCCCCCTCTTCGCGTGGAGCGGGAGTGCGCGGACACCGAACAGGAGGAAAAACTGAGGACATCGCGACAGTCGCGCACCAAGCGAGCGGCGCTCCAACTCACGCGGGATTGGCGCGCTGTGGTGCGGCTGGTGGCCGGACGCCTAGCCCTTCGCTTGCGGGCGGTGTTGCTCATTGCTCTCGCGCGCAGACCAGGACACGAACGCAGCCATTCCGTCAAGCAACCGCGCAGGGTCCTCATCCTGAAACTCGACGAGATCGGGGATGCTGTGCTCGCGACTCCCTTCCTCCGCGAGCTCCGTCGAGCCCTCCCCGAGGCGTGGGTCGTCCTGGTCACGTCACCTGCCGCTCATCCCATCCTTGAACTATGCCCCTACGTGGACCGGATCGTCCAGTTCCGGCGCCGCCCTCGCGGGTCCTCGGCATTCCTGACAGGCCCGCTAGCCGCAATGCGCTTCGGGCGGACCACCCTGCGCAAAGGATTCGACGTTGCAGTTATCCCGCGCTGGTACTTGGATGAGCACGAGGCCACGTTTCTCGCTTACGCGAGCCATGCCCGCCGCCGAGTCGGCTACTCGGAGAAGGTGAGCGAGGCCAAGGCGATACGAAACCGTGGCTACGACCGACTCTTGACAGAGGCAGTCGAGGACCGACAGCCCCGCCATGAAGTGGAGTACGACCTGGCGTTGCTCGCGCACGTCGCCGGCGACCGGCAGGCGCCCGACGCATCCCTAGAGCTGTGGTTAAGTGACTCCGACCGCGGCGTGGTATCCACCCTTCTTCGGCGCCACGGTGTCGACCCCGCAGAGCCGCTGGTGGCACTAGGGATAGGGGCAGGGCACCCTAAACGCTCATGGCCGGGGGACCGGTTCGCCGCGATCGGCGCCTGGATGCGAGAGCAGTACGGCATGCGAGCGCTCATTCTCGGGGGACCTGACGAGGCCGATGAGGCCAGCAGGGTGGCGGCGGACGTGGGTTCTGCGGCGCTGTCGCTCGTCGGCGCCACGACCCTGCGCGAATCGGCAGCCGTCTTAGAACATTGCCGTCTCTTTGTCGGAAACGACTCAGGCCTGATGCACCTCGCGGCGGGAGTTGGGGTCCCGGTGGTCGAGCTGACATGTCACTGGGTCGGCGGGGATCGGCTGCACGCAAACTCGCCGATCCGCTTTGGACCTTGGGGGGTCCCCTCAAGGATCCTCCGGCCCGCCTCGGCGTGTGCGCCGTGCCGGGACGGCTGCGAGGCCAGTGAACCGCACTGCATTCTCCAGGTCGGCGTCGAAGAGGTCTGCCAGGCCGTGGCCAGCCTCCTTGCCGACGAGGAGCGCCCGGGGCGGTCCTCTCTCACCGCCGTAGATCGGCATGGAGCTCCTCCGGGCTGACAGTCGCGGTCCCGACCTTCTGGACTACGAGTCCCGCGGCGCGGTTGGCGAGTTCAGCCGCTTCCTCGAGATCCGCCCCCGCCACCAGCGCCAGTGTGAGCGTCGCGGCCACCGTATCCCCAGCGCCCGTGACGTCAGACACCTTCAGAGCGGCCGAGCGGACGTGCCAAGCCGGCTCGTCCGCGCGGAACAGCGACATCCCCTCGGACCCGCGAGTAATAAGTACACCAGTGCCCTCAAGCTCGCTGACGAGCTCCCTGCCGAGGCGCTCGACGTCCAGAGACGCATGCGCCTCGTATCCGAGCGCGGTCGCGGCTTCCATCAGGTTCGGGGTAATCAGCGTCGCTCCGCGGTACCGGGCGAAGTTCGCTCCCTTCGGATCCGCCACCACCGGGACGCCGGCAGTGCGCGCAAGGGAAACGACCCGCTCGGCAACTGGGGCTGGAAGCGCGCCCTTCGCGTAGTCCGAGATCAGTACGCCGCCGGTTTCGGCTAGCGCACCTTCTACGGCGGTGATCAGCTGGTCAGCCGTGTGGTCAGCAATGGAAGTGACGATCTCCTGATCGACGCGCGCGACCTGATGGTGCCCAGCCAGGATGCGGGTCTTGGTGGTGGTGGGTCGAGCATCCACCCCGACGAGAGCATCGTCGATGCACCTCTCGTGAAGCAGGGAGCGCAGGACAGCCCCCTGTTGATCCTCCCCCACCACGCCGGCCAGTCGTACCGGTGCCCCGAGCGCTGCCGCATTCAGCGCGGCGTTCGCCGCACCTCCAAGAGAATTGCTCCGGCCGCGGAGTTGGACGACAGGGACCGGCGCTTCCGGCGAGACGCGGTACGCGTCACCCCAAAGGTATTCATCGAGCATGACGTCTCCCACCACGACGACCTGCCGATTTCCCAGGGACCCGACAATGTCCTCCAGGGCACGTGTCATTGCGGTGGCGCGGGTTTGGGCTCCTCGCCAAGGATCGCCGTCGCGACCTTCGCCCAGTCGGAGGCGAGTGTCGTGTCAGCTGTAACAGGTTTCGTACCTGGGGAAGCCAGGAGGATCGTCCGGCAGCCTGCCCGGCGTCCGGCGTCGATGTCGGAGGCCTTGTCGCCCACGAGGAACGACATTCCGAGGTGCAGGCCCAGATCGGCACTCGCCCGGCGGAGTGCTTCCGGCGAGGGTTTGCGGCACGTGCACCCCTCCCAAGGCGCGTGCGTGCAGTAGTAAGCACCCGCGAGTTCGACCCCGTGGTACCGGAGCAGCTCCAAGAGCCGAGCGTGGGTCCGCTGAAGGTCATCTTGAGACACGAGCCCCCGTCCGACGCCGGACTGGTTACTCACGACCACGAGACGAAATCCGGCATCGTCCAGCCTTCGCAGGCCTTCCGCCGCTCCGGGCAGCAGTCGCACCTCCGCCGGGTCGCGCGGATAGCCTACGTCCTCGATGATCGTGCCGTCTCGGTCGAGGAAGACGGCGGGCGCCCCGTCACCCATCCGGCACCTGACGAGAACCACGGATACGTGAGACGACTTCCGAGGTCGAACGACCGGTCAGCAGCGGCAAGAAGTCGATGGTACCCCCATACGACCTCACGATCGCGGCCTCCGGGATGGGCAGCCCGTCAGGAGGAGCGTACTCGGCCCCCTTAGTGTGCACGTCTGGCTGAAGCCTTCTCAGCGCCCTTTCTGGGGTTAGTTCTTCGAACACCAATACCCAGTCGACCGGCTCCAGCGCGCTGAGGACCGCAGCTCGGTCCTGGAGCGGCACCAGGGGCCGGCCCTCGCCCTTGAGCCGGCGAACGCTGTCATCGCTGTTTAGGCCGACAACGAGAACGTTGCCCCGGGTCCGAGCCTCTCGAAGGCTCTGAACGTGACCTGCATGAAGAAGGTCAAAACAGCCGTTAGTCCACACCACCCTCGTTCCCTTAGCCCGCCACCGTGCCCTGAGGTCGAGCAGCTCAGGCCACGCCACGACCTTGGAGCTGCGGCTGGTACCGACCCGCCGGGCTGGTGCTTTGGCGAGCGCCTGCTCTACGAACTCGCACAGGACATGCCCCACGGCGATATGGCCTTCCTGAACCCTCGCCGTTTCGGTGCTGGGGATCACGATTGCGACGTCGACTGCGTCTGCGATTGCTCCGCCGTCCCCCCCGGTCAACCCGATCGTCTGCACCTCTAGGCGGCGGGCCGACGCGAGCCCGTTAAGGACGTTAGGCGACTCACCGCTGGTACTGATGCCGACCGCGACATCGCCCGGCTCCGCAAGGGCTTCGACCTGGCGTGCGAATACGCGCTCGAAGCCGAAGTCGTTCGCGATCGCGGTCAATGCCGAGCCGTCGGTGGTGAGTGCGATCGCCGGAAGAGCCCGTCGATCATGTTGAAACCGGCCAACCAGTTCCGATGCGATGTGCTGCGCGTCTGCGGCACTCCCACCATTCCCAAAGAGAAGCAGCTTTTTCCCACTGCTTAGTGCTTTGATCACAGCCTCAACGGCATGCCCCAGCGGCTTCCCGACGGTGTCAGCGAGCCGCTCCTGGGCACACGCCACCTCGCGCAGCCGAGCGTGCACCATATCGCCGCGTGTCATCCTAAGCCTGCGCTAGGCAGCAACCTACTGGGGCCGCAGCCGCTACACCGTTTGGGCCACACGCTGTTCGACCCAGATCCGCGCCCGCCCCGCGAGGGCCGCGTCGCCTCTTGCCGGTCAGGTCCTTGACCCTTTGGCGGACCCGCTTCATCGCCCGCGCCGAAGGCCTGCGATGGAGGTAGTGGCGGCGGACGCCGCGCTCCAACAGCCGGCCCGAAACGCGGGCTCTGAAGTGGCAGCCAAGGAAGTCAAAGCCCTCCCGGCCCTCTCTGAGATCAACCACCTGCGTCTTGTCCGGGTGCAGCTCGAGCCCGAGCGAGGCGAGCACTTCGCCCGCGATCCGCTCGGCCTCCCACGCCTGCGCCTCGGTCTCACAGAGCACGACGAAGTCATCGCAATACGAACAGGCCGAGAAGTGGGCCTCGAAGACGGGCTCCAGCACGATCTTCGCCGCCGCCTGCGCCACCCCGTCGCGGACGGTGGGGATGCCAAGCGGCCGTGCGCCGCGCTGCGGCTTCGGGATCTCCACCCGCCGCACAGGCGACGGGCGACAGGTCCCCTGGCGAAGGTCACGGGAAAGCTCGTCGAGCATCCGCTCGACCCCGTGCTCCTCCACCGCCGCCAGCGTCAACCGATCGGCACCTCGACTGCGTCGGACGCGCTCCCAGCCCGCCCACAGGACGTCACTCCTGTGGATGCGGTCATGCAGGGCGTGAAAGCGCCGCCCCGGGCTCCGCTTCGCGGATGCCCATAGCTTGCGTTGGAGTCTTCGCACCTTGTCGACGGGCTCACGCCCGCCGGGGGAGATGGGTCGAGCGTTCCCGACCATGCCCCAGCGCTTACCCCCTCTACAAGCACGACCAAAGCGCGGGTCCTTTCCTCCCGGCGCGTCTCTCGCGCCGATCTGCGGTCCTATGACCCGCTCGGACTCCCGCTGCCCTCCGCTCGACTTCACCGTCGGCTTATACGAGCGGTCTTCGCTGACGAGGCTGGGCAGACGGGTCTCTCCTGTTCCGTGACCGAACCCTGCGTGCGTGCCGCTCCCCGTACCCCGGAGGGACCCGCCGTGCCAAGACCGGCGACAGGACTGGCGGACGTGGCCTTCGCCGTGAAATGGGCGGCTCTGCTCCCCCATTGTTCCTGTGACGAGGCTGCAGGACTCGCGACCGAGGTCACTACGGCCCACACGCCTGCTCCCTCCAAAGAGGCTCTCGACGCCCCGCTCAGCCCGCCGCCTCTCGACGACGAACCGGGGCCTGCTACCGGGCGATCCGGTTCCTACCCGGACGGGACTCACACCCGCCGGCTCGATCCAGCTTCCAGGACGCAACACCCTAAGGAGAATACCGTTGGTCAGATGGCCACGTTCTCCAAGATGACCCTTGCGCCACTTCCATGGACATGGTGCCCGCGCCCTGAGCTGGATGACACGGCACCTGGTTCTAGCGTTCGCGGTCGCGCGGCGGTGGTTCTAGCCGCCGAGGTTGCGAGCGTTCGCCTGATGAGAGTACGTGTCCGCAGGGCGCACACCCAAGGAGGCAACCAGCGCGACGTCAAGGACAATGTTGGTCAGCGCAGCGGCGACGCTCACCCACATCAGTGTCCGGACGCGCCCAGAGGCGATCAGCGCCGGGACCAGCGCGTAGTAGGGCGCGAGTAGGCAGGCGGCGGCGAGCAGGAGCGCCGCCACGCCAGCGCCCTCCCGGAACTCCGCCCCGAATACGGGCTCGAACAGCGCGACGGCGAGCACCCCGCCGATAAGCACCAGCCCGCTCCACCAGCGGCTCGCCGTCGTGACTTGACCGAGGGAGGGGCCTTCCGAAGCGCTTCTGTCGCCTCTGTGACGGCTCTGCGCGTAGATCGGAACAGCCGCCAGTATCCAGACGCTCGCCAGCGCAACCGGCATCGCAAAGAACTGGTACGCCACGGCGTACACCCCGACATCGCTCGACGGCAAGAACGCCGCGAGGATGAGCAGGTCGAACCAGCCGACCACGTACGCGGCGACGTTGGTGACCGCGAGTGGCCACGAGAAGGCGGCCGCTCGACTGAAGGTGGCGCGGTCGAACCGGGGAGGGCGAAGTCGCAGACGGACTGGCGGAGCGCGTAGCCGGCCCAAGCCGTGAGCGCCGTCGCGACGGCGATCGCCCCACATCGCGGCCAGCGGACGAGGATCGAGGATGAGCGCCAGACCGACCAGGATCAGAGCAAGCACGCGCTCGAGCGCCTGGAGTGCGCCCACGCGCGCCGCCTCGCGCACAGACTGAAGAAGGGCATACACACTGTGGGTGGCGAGCAACCCGAGCGCAGCGATGGGTATGACCGCCGAGGCGTTCCGTGCCAGCAGATCCTCGCCGGCGTCCCCCGCGACGAGGGCGGCTACAACCAAGACGACGCAGCTCACGATCACTCCCGCGAGGGCTAGGACGAGGCGGTCCAGAAGACGTCAGCCGAGAAGGGCTGCGCGTCGCGCCCGGGGGAGAGGGCGGGCACGGTGAGCACGATCCACGATGCGGCGAGGTAGAAGCTCCCCCAGGAGATGGCCAGGAAGATGCTCACCTCGCCGTATCCGGCGGTGCCCAACTGCCTTGCGAGGACGACCGCGAGTAGCAGCGATCCGGCCGACCAGATCAGGTACCCGATGCCGAGCAGCATGGCTTGCCCGGATAGCCGCGCAACCTCCCTCCGGACGGCCCGCCGGCGAGACTAGTCGACACGAGCGGTTGCCCGAATCCGTTCGTCCTGGGCACTGAGAACGCGGTCAAAACCCTCTTCCAGCGAGACGGACGGCCGCCATCCCAGCCGCCGTTCGGTCTCCGCGACGTCCGCGTAGCGGTGGTGGACCCCAACCGGGCCCGAGTTCGTGCCCTGGATCTCGGGCTCGTAGCCCGCCAGCGCGGCGAAGGCGCGAGCCACTTCTAGGAACGTGGTCAGCTTTCCGCTGCCGATGTTGAGCCCCGACCCGTCGCCGATCGTGGCTGCCGCGAGGCGCATGGCGGTGATGCAGTCGTCGATGTGTACGAAGTCTCGACCCTGATGCCCGGTCCCCCAGACCACGAGTGGGTCCTCGCGCGCGGCCGCCCGCGCGGCGATCGCCGGGATGGGATATGAGGCGTCCTGGTCTTCGCCGTAGCCCGAAAAGGGACGAATCGAGCAAGCCGGGATGCCGTGCCGTTCGGCGACGAGGTAGGTGAGGAACTCCCCTGTTAGCTTGCTCCACCCGTAGGTCATGTCCGGCATGCCGACGCGCTGACCGCGGAAGTCGATCGACGATTCCTGCAGCGCGACGGCCCCTGTCTCGGTCTGCAGGGTTACCGGATATGCCGCGCTCGAACTCGCGTACAGGATGCGCTGGACCCGGCGCGACCGCCACGCCCAGAGGAAGAAGACGCTGTCAATTGCGAGGTCCAGCCCGACCTGCAGCGGCTCCTCCTCGATCTTCTTCCGCCCCCCGACGATTGAGGCGAGGTGGTACGCCTGCGCGAACTTTGGCCAAGAAATCGGGGCTGGGCCGCCCGCGCCCACTCCCACCTCAGGTCCGAGGAGCGCGATGACGTCGGCTTCAAAGAAGACCACCTTGGTGTCTCTGCTCTCGTAGACCCGAGGGCTGGTCCCCGCACCCGTTTGCCCTCCAATCAGATCGGGCAGCCAGCGGTCGGGATGCAGGCCGGTAGAGAGGTCGTCGACGAGCCATATCTCTCCCATTTCCTCGAGGAGGTTGCGGACAAGGTGCCGACCGACGAATCCGCACGCGCCTGTGACAAGCACGGCCGGGGTTTGACCCCTCCCCCTGTTGCGGACCTGTGAGATCTGGTGATTGTAGTCCCAGGAGTCAGATAGGTTGAGGCGTCGTGACGGCGCTGAGCATGGCTCGTCCGGGGCATGGCTTCCGCGGCCTCCTCCCGGCGCTGGGCCCCTTCGAGGTTTGCACTATTGCCTTTCTATGTGTCGCCTCGCTCTCCTCATACAACGGTCCGACCGCCCTTGGCGTGGCCGACCCCGCGGTGCACGTGAGCATCTGGAGCATCGAGCCGTTCCCACCGCTGGATCTGGCCGTACTCAGCCTAGTTGCGCTCGCGGCACTGTGGCTCGTGTCAGCTTTGACGTCTGCCGCACGCGTGTCGACGCTGGATGCCTGCGTCGGCGCAATCGTGGCCCTGGTGGGCATCCTGCATGCTCTGGCACTGGCTCGGTCCGAGCCAGGACTGCTGTTCCAGGCGCTCGATCTTGGGAACGTCCTGCTTTTCGCGGGTGGCTACTTCATCGTGACTCGCCTTCGGCTGTCCCCGCACTCGATTGGGGTGGTGATGTGCACCATCGCTGCCCTCGTCTTGCTTCACACGGCGTGGTTGGTCGTTCGATATGGCCTGCCCGGCAAGACCGAGTTCTTCACCAGCAATGGTCGAGAGGCGCTGCTCGCCACGGAAGACTCTCTGCTAGTAGCGCTCCCCCTTGTCATCGCCTGGGGCTTCGTGGTCGACCGCGTCGGGGCCTGCTGGCTTGTTCCCGCTACGGCCCTTCTCGCGGGCTGTGTCGGGCTGGTGGAGCTGCTTTCGCTCCGCCGCGGCGCACTGATCTTCATCGTCCTACTCATCCTTTTTCGCGCGCTGTACCTTCCCCGCCGCCGGCTCTTAATAGGGGCGGGGGTCACGGCAGCGACACTTGCCGCAGCGTTCGTCGTCGGGTCGGCGGCGTCGCTGCGCTCAGACATCACATACCCGGTGAGATCCGCGCTCCTGATGACTGAGGACGAGTCGAGTCAGCTGCGAAGAGCAGAGCTTCGAGACTTTACTGCGAACCTTCGTGACTTCGATGACGTCGCCCTTGGCCGGGGGCTAGGTGCGGTCTGGAACTCGTCCCCCGACGCGCGGATAGATCCGGTCGCTTTTGGCAGCGAAGAGACCTCAGCCGTCCGAGTCGGTTGGCACGTCTACGGCTTGGACTGGCTCTACAAGCTCGGCGTCCTGGGGGTGGCGGTGACGCTTGGGGTGGCGGCCTTCGCGGGCACGCTCGTGCGCAGCCGGCTCGCCGGGATCGCCGACAAGCGGCTTCGCTCGCTAGCTCGGTCGCTCGCTCTCATAAGCCCTGTGCTCCTGCTCTTCCTTTTCACGAATCCGCGCGTGGCGTTGTTCGCGGGCATCGTCACCGGCGGCTTGTCGGCGCTCGCGGTGCACCGTCCTGCCAGTGCGGGCTGACTTCAAGGCAGGATCTACGTCGATGCGGGCTGTGTTCCCTTTCCAGCCAAGTCAGGTGAGTCTTCTACTCCGAGGCCGGAGGTGATTCGCACGACCTCGGAGCTTTGCTCCCCGGCCCTCTCTCGGAGTTGCTTGACCGCGCGGCGGCTGAGGAGAATCGCAGCGGCAGGCAGCTTGGCGTGCCTGTTGTGCAGGAGGGCGACATGGCGCAACTGTCGGGAGGCAGTGAGTCCCTCCGTGCAGGCCACGAGCCATAGCTCCACTTTTCTCAATCCCGCGACAGCGCTTGCGCTTGACCACTCCGGCGCAGCGAGAATCACTACGTCGAAACGATCGCTCAGAGCGTGGATGACTCCCTCCCAGGCTTCCGGAGGGTGGGAGGCGTCCCGGGGGATCTGAAGTACGACCAATTTGTGTCCCGGGTCGGCGCGCTGGGTGGCGAGGACCTGCTCGACCGAGCGGCTAGCTACCTCTGCTTCCACCCCGTCGAGGACCACGACCGTGTCGCGTCCGTCCGCGGCGGCAGCTTGTCCGAGACTTAGGGCGAGAGTTCGTGCTCCGTCAGCATCCCGCTCGCCCGTGCCGATGACCAGGCTCATTGGTGGCGAGCTCGCCCCAACCAGATCGAACAAACGGCTTTGAAGCCTCTGAAGCGACTCGCCAGACCCCCGTTCGAGACGGCACAAGACAGACAGCCCCGATGCCGTCTGCGCTCCAGCGGCAGTGCGTATCCGGCCGTCGAGCAACGCTGCTACAACCGCCGCACCGATGCCGAATAGCAACGCGAGCAGGATGAACAGGATCATCGGAACATCGCGCGATGTAGTGCCCTCGAAGCCCAGCACGACAGCGTCGGGCGGGGTCCGTTTGGCCGCCTCCACCGCCAGCAGCGCGCGGAGGATCTCTTTCCGTTGAAACTGGCTGGCATCATCGAGGAGTTTGTCCGCTCGCTGGCGTATCTCTGTGCGCGCTCCGGACAGCGCTCGCCTCAGCTGAGTGTTCCGGTACTCCACGTATACCGTGGCCCATTCATTTACCAGTGCCGTCGCCCGCTCCTCGGACTCCCTTCCCAACGGCGAATTCTCAGTCCCGTCGCGCGCTGTTGCGACCAGTACGGCTTCCCGCTCGCCATCCCTCTGCTCAACGCTTAGGCGATCTCGGAGGTTCTCCTCCGAGATGCCGACGCGCGGCGATAGGATCGCAAGTACCTCAGTTCGCTTGAGGTCAGCGGCTGTAGGTGGCGCCACGTCGGAACGGGGTTCGTTGAAGACAGCCTGTACCACGTTCACCGGGTTGAAGGCCATGCGCGCCCGCGCCTCGACCCCCGCGGTCGCGTTGTAGACGGCGAAGCTCGACGCGACAGCCACCGCAACGAGGACCGTCAACCACCAGCGCGCACGGATCGACGCCAGGGCTGCTTCCATGACATCCCTGACCGTCGGCGGTTCGTCTCTCACCTCGCTCATTCTAGGCCGAGTCTCGACGAACCGCTCAATCGACAACGGCGTCAGGGACGAGCCACCGGCTGCGTTGCGGGCGGCGGGCCGTGAGGGCGACGACCTGACCGGGTGTTGGCCGCAGCCACGATCGGAGCCGATAGCGGGCGTAGAGTGCGATCCCGATGGCCCGCGGGATGTCACGCTGGACGTAGCCCAAGTAGTCCCCGAGCGCTACGGGAAACCCCGCACGGCCCTCGATGAACCCGGCCGCGGCGAGCGCATCGAGATAGTGGCCGACCGGGTGGGCCTGCTCATCGACGCCGTACCGCGCCCACGGGTTAAGCTCTCGGACTGCCTCCAGGTCGCTCGGCCGGCGGACGGTCGGCTCGTCGGTGGCGATGAAGACGCCGCCCGGCACGAGGACATGCCGAACTGCGGTGAGAGCGTCCTTGAGCGACTCGACATGGTGTAGGACGGCCCTGCAGATGACGGCGTCAAACGCCATCGGGGGCAGCTCGCCCACCTGTCCGGGAGCAATGGCGAAATCACGGTCCAAGGTGCGACGCAGCCGCCCCGCGGCGCCGGCGCCGCAGACCTGCGAAGGGTTGGGCTCGCAGAGGCTCGCCTCAAAGCCATGGACCGCCAACGCCGCCGCCAGCAGTCCCCGGCCGCCACCGAGGTCAAGCACCCGCGCCCCCGGATTCACCCCAGCGCTGCGGAGAAGCCGCATGGCCCGCACGCAATCCTCGCTTCGAAGGAAAGCGGCCAGCGCCGCCTCCACGTTCTCGTGAAGGAAGGCCCGCTCGACGATCGTTCGCATCGTGCTGTCCTGCCAAGCCGAGAGGACGGCACCTTCGTAGGCACGATCCTGGTCTATCGCCACCTTGGTCATCCGGCCGCCGGACCGTCCTCGGGGGTTTGCCCGCCCTGAGCCCATGCCGCCCGACGCCCTAACGCCGCTCGCATCCCTGGCCGTGGCTCCAGCGAGAGAGGGCGGCGCAGGGCGGCGCCCTCTCGGCGGTAGGAGCGCCACTCGCGGAGGCCGGCCAAGCGTCCGAGAAGCGGCGCGATGCTGCGCTCCCGGGCGGCTACGAACACCACGTAGGCCAAATCGTAGGCGACGATCGCGGTGCCGTGGCGTCGCAGATGGCGGTGGTCGGCGTTGCGAGCCGGCATGCGGACTCGGTTGCGCCCGACGTGGAAGTACTTAAACGGGGAGCCGTGCCTGGCGGTCGAGGCATGGTGATGCCAGGCTACTGCCTGAGGGGCGTAGAGCGTTCGCCAGCCTGCCATCTGGGCTCGCCACGCGAGGTCCACGTCCTCGAGATAGACGAAGACCGGGAGTCGAACCCTCCGACTGGTCAAGCATCGCCCTGCGGTAGAGCGCCGCTCCCGCGCTCGCGCCGAAGACATCCGTGCAGTCCCGCTCGGAGTCCTCGACCGGCGCTCCGAGCAGGCGGTCGTACGCCACTCCGAGTACGTCAATTCCGATGCCTGCGGAGTTGATGAGGTCTGGGCGCGCCGCAAAGCGCTGCTGGGCGGCGATTGCGCCGACTCCGGGAGCGGCGGTCGCCTCGAGCAGGTGTACCAGCGCGTCGCGGTCGAGGGTCGCGTCGTTGTTGAGCAGGAGGATCCACTCGGCCGACGTGCGGGCCACGGCCAAGTTGACGGCCTGGGGGAAACCCACGTTCGCGTCGAGCGCGAGCAAGGTGGCACGGAAAGCACGCTCCGATACCATCGCGGCGGAGCCGTCGTGCGATCCGTTGTCCACCACCACCAGCTCGACTTCAACGCGCGCCGCCTGGGCGCCCCGCTCGACGGACTGGAGGCTTGGGTGGGCCTGCTCGTCCACGCCGTAGCGCCCGAACGGGTGGCGCTCTCGAGCAGCCTCTAGATCGCCCGGGTGGCGGACGGTCGGCTCGTCGGTGGCGATGAAGGCGCCGCCCGGTGCCAGGACGCGCCGTACTGCCCTCAGAACGTCCTCGAGCGGTTCGACGTGATGCAGGACGGCCCTGCAGATGACCGCGTCGAACGCCGCGGGGGGCAGCTCGCCCACGGGGCTGGGCGCAATGGCGAAGGCGTGGTCCGGGGTGCGGCGCAGGCGCCCCGCCGCGCCGGTACCGCACACCTGCGACGGGTTGGGCTCGCAAGCCGGGGGACTGGGCTGCGATCGTCGGTGTGGAGTAGTGGGAGATCGCGGCAACGAGGAGCAACAGCATCGCACCGCGCTCGAACGCGCCGGTCCCCACCGCAAACCTACGCACCAGTGAACGTGCCGAGAGCGTGAGGCCGCCCGAGCCCGGCCGGTCGCGTCGATGCGGAGGCATCGAAGTTGGTCACCGAAACAAGCTACCGCCTGCACCACGGGCGGCGGGCCGCCAGAGCGACGACCTGGCTGGGTTGTTGACAGGCCGGCGACTGGGATACTCCGGCGGTGCTGGCGGGCCGACTCAGGGAACATCAGCGTCGGCTGCGACTGGACCTGCCCCAACCGTGGTCGCGCATGCTCGGCGCAGCCGGACACCTGCCGCCCCTGCTTTCGTCCGCAGATGCGCGGCGGGACTTCAGGGAGGAGGGTCTTATCGAGGCGAGCATCGGCATGCGGGTGCCGCTTGGCCGTCGCACGCTGGGCTTGTCGGAACGGGTCGTCGAGGTCCCGTGGGTGCTCGAACGGGTAGTACCCGGCGACCTCAGCGTTCTGGACGTGGGCTCCGCCTACGCGCCCTTTGTGTACCGCCGGCTGCTGTGCCGACTCCCGGTGCGGGAGCGTCACGCCGTCGACCTGGCGCCGACCGCGCTGCCCGGCGTGAACGGGCATGTCGCAGACGCTCGCGAGCTGCCGTTCGATGACAAGGCGTTCGATCTGGCGATCTGTATCTCGACTCTCGAGCACATCGGACTCGACAACACATTCTACCGCGGCAGCCGAGAGCTCGACGCCGGGCGGCGATCACATCGCTCTGCGAGAGCTCCGGAGAGTGACGCGAGAGCGCGTGCTCGTGACCGTGCCCGGCGGAGTCGACCAACAGCGCGAGAGCTTCAGGCAATACAGCCCTTCGCGGTGGACTGCACTGGTGGCCGACGCGGGATTCACGATCGAGAAGATCGACTATTTCGCGCACGACGCGAACGCGGGTGGCGGGCCGCTGATGCGGTCGAGCTTCCGAGCCGCAGCTACGGGGAGCGCGCTCCTTACGGCGCTGCCGTCATCTGCTCGTCACTCCTGCCCGGCAGCTAGCCAAATGTGGGGCGCTGGCCTACCGCCATCCGGGTCGGGCCGGCGTGGGACCGTCACGCGGGTTCGTGCCGCCCTGTGCCCATGCCGCTCGTCGCCGCAATGCCGCACGCAGCCCTCGTCGTGGCTCCAGGGAGACAGGCCGGCGCAGGGAAGCGCCCTCTCTGCGATAGGAGCGCCACTCCCGCAGGCCGGCCAAGCGCCCCAGAAGCGGCGCGATGCTGCGCTCCCGGGCGGCGACGAAGGCCACGTAGGCGAGGTCGTAGGCGACGATCGCGGCGCCACGGCGTCGCAGGTGGCGGCGGTCGGCGTTGCGAGCCAGCATGCGGACCCGGTTGCGACCGACATGGAAGTACTTGAACGGCGAGCCGTGGCGGGCGGTGGACGCATGGTGGTGCCAAGCCACGGCCCGGGGGGCGTAGAGGGTCCTCCAGCCTGCCATTCGGGCTCGCCAGGCCAGGTCGACATCCTCGAGGTAGACGAAGAACCGAGGGTCGAACCCTCCGACCTGGTCGAGCATCGCTCTGCGATAGAGCGCCGCGCCGGCGCTCGCGCCGAAGACGTCGGTGTAGTCGGGCTCGGAGGCGTCGACGGGTGCTCCGAGCAGGCGGTCATACGCCACTCCGAGTACGTCTATTCCTATGCCTGCGGAGTTGATCAGGTCTGGACGCGCCGCGAAGCGCTGCTGGGCGGCGATTGCGCCGACATCGGGTGCGGAGGTCGCTTCGAGCAGGTGCCCCAGCGCGTTGCGGTCGAGCGTTGCGTCGTTGTTGAGCAGGAGGATCCACTCGGCCGAGGTGCGGGCCACCGCCAGGTTGACGGCTGCCGGGAAGCCCACGTTCACGTCGAGCGCGAGCACGTCGGCGGCGGGAAAGCGCTCCGAGACCATCGCGGCGGAGCCGTCCCGCGATCCGTTGTCCACCACGGCGAGTTCGAGTTCGACGCCGGCTGCCCGGGCGCTGCGCACGACGGACTCGAGGCTGGCGGCCAGCAGCTCTCGGCGATTGCGGTTCACCACCACGGCGGCGATCTGCGGTGCTGCTGCTATCACGGTGGCAAGTATTGCGATCCGTGGGCCCGGGAACCTCTACCCTGACGCGATCGCCCATGACCCAGACCGAGGACGAGCACCGCGAGCAGGGGGGAGAATCCGGAAAGCTCGGGCGCGCAGAGGGCTCTTTCTATCTCCTGGAACGCCCGCTGCTGCGCTGGGCCGGCAGTGGCGCCTCCCGGGATCGCAGGTTCTTCCCGGGTCGTCGCACACGTGTCGGCCAAGCGTCGGCTCTCGGAGGCCAGGACTTGCTGGCGTCACGGCCCCTCGTCGCCGGTGAGGTCCAGTGAGGTCACGCGTGGCCGAGCCCGCCCGGTCGGCCCCCGACCACGGCGCGGCTCCCGAGGAATCCGCGCTCGCCAGCCCCGAGCCATCCGCAGCTCGCGGCTGGCGCAGCGACGTCCTGCGCCGGAGGATGTTGGCCGGGGCCGACGCGGCGACGATCATCGCGGTGGTCCTCGCGTTCGGCTTCGAGCTCGGCGGCACCATCTGGGTCGCCGGCTACCTGCTCCTCGTAGCGCTGGCTGGAGTGGTTGCCGCGAAGGCGCTGGGCTTGTATGACCGCGACCACCGGGTACTCTGGCACACCACCGCAGATGAGCTTACGGGCATTGCCACATGGTCGGCCATTGTCGCGGCTGGCTTGGTCGTCGGCCCGGGCTCGGTGGGCGATTCGATCCCGCAAGGCCTTGGAATAGTCGGTTTCATAGGCGTCACGGCGGCACTCGCCGTAGGCCTCCGGTCGGCGGCACGCCATCTGTGGCGCCAGATCACACCACGCGAACGGGTCTTGATCGTCGGATCGGGCCCTGTCGAGAAGGCGGTGCGACGCAAGTTCGAGCTGTTTCACCACATGCATGTCGAGCTGGTCGGCAGCGTGCACGAGAAGACGATCTTCGACCTGACCGGCGGCGGGCTCCCCGGAGGTCTCTACTCGGCGCTGGACGTGTCCCCCGGGACGATCGACCGGTTGGTCCTGGCCGCGCCTTCTCCCGACGAGCGGCTGGTGGCGAAGCTGGTGCCCTATTGCCGTCTTTACGAGATCAAGCTCGGGCTCGTGCCGCCCGCTCGGGGCATGTTCGGCACCGCCGTCCAGCTCGACCACGTGGCCGAGCTGCCGATCATCCAGTACAACACCTGGAATGTCTCACGCTCGACGATGCTCGGCAAGCGGGTGCTCGACGTCCTTGTGTCGGCCGTCCTGCTGACAGCGCTGACGCCGCTGCTTGTGGTCGTGGCCGTCGCGGTGAAGCTCGACTCGAGGGGACCGGTGCTGTTCCGGCAACGCCGGGCGGGACAGCACGGCCGGCCGTTCATGATGCTCAAGTTCAGGTCGATGACGGCCGATGCCGAGTCCCGGGTGTCGGAGGTCGTCGAGCTGGAAGACCTCGCCGAGCCGATGTTCAAGCTGCGTCGAGACCCCAGGGTCACCCGGGTCGGCCGCTACCTGCGCCAGACCAGCATCGACGAGCTGCCTCAGCTCTGGAACGCGCTGCGCGGCCAGATGAGCCTCGTGGGGCCCCGTCCGGAGGAACTGCGGCTGGTTGAGCGCTACCCGCCCGCGGTCCGCGAGGTACGACTGGCCCTCAAGCCGGGCCTCACCGGCCCGATGCAGGTGTTCGGACGCGGAGAGCTGACCTTTGACGAGCGCGTGGCCGTCGAACGGGAGTACGTGGAGAACCTGTCGCTGCGCCGTGATGTGCGCATCCTCGGCATGACGCTCTCCGCGGTGATCCGCGGCCAAGGAGCCTTCTAGTTGAAGCTCCCCCGCTGCCTGTCATGAACGAGAGCCACCACGATCTCGACATCATCATCGTCTCCTTCAACTGCGCAGACCTGGTGGAAGCCTGTTTGGCCTCGCTCGAGCGCCACCCGCTTCGTGGTGGCCAGATGCGCGTGCATCTGGTCGACAACGCGAGCGGCGATGGAACCGTTGAGAGGGTGGGGACCCGATTCCCTGACGTCACCGTGTGGCCGCTGCAGGAGAACGCCGGCTTCTCGGTCGCCAACAACCTCGTCCTGCGATCCACGCGCGCGCCGTACGCGCTCCTGCTGAACCCCGACACCGAGGCCCGGGATGGCGCGCTCGACCACATGCTCGACCTGATGCGGGCGCGGCCGGACATAGGCTTGGCGGGGTGTCGCCTCGTCCTGCCGGACGGAACCTTCGACCACGCGGCAAAGCGCTCATTTCCCACCCCGCTTTCGGCCCTGGCCCATTTCACCGGCTTCGGGCGCCGCTCGTCTCGCGGCACGCTAGCGGGATACCGGGCCCCCGAAATCGCCGAGGAGGGCGCGGGACGAGTCGATGCGATCAACGGGGCCTTCATGCTCGCCAGGCGAAGTGCCATGGAGGTGGTGGGGCTCCTGGACCGGGGCTACTGGCTCTACATGGAGGATCTGGATTGGTGTCGCCGTTTCTGGGACTGCGGCTGGGTGGTCTGGTATGACGGTGGCGCCACCTTCATCCACGTGAAGGGCGGTACGAGCGGTCGGCACAGGGCCAGGAGGCAGAACGTGGCCTTTCACCGCGGCATGGGCCGCTTCTACCGCAGGTTCGATGCTGCCGATCACCCCCTCGCCGCTCCGGTCGTGTATGCCGGCATTGGGGTAAAGCTGGCGGTTTCCCTTCTGCGGAGCGCCCTGGCCCGACGAGCGGCCTAGCGAAGCGGGTCCGCTTTGGGGTCGCTCACCGACATCAACCGGGGAGCCGGTCGGCCCGTCACGTCGGGAAGGGCTCCGGGCAAGGGTGGGGGAGGAGCGAGGGCCCTCGCGGTCCTGCTCGCAGCGTCGTGCGGCATCACGCCTGCTCTGGGCGGCGTATACCGGCTCTCGTTCTGGGGGCCGATCGCACTCTGTCTGCTGGCGCTCCTGCTCGCCGTAATCGTGGCTCGACCGCCGACCCCTCGCCGGTCTGCGACCTGGGCCGTCGTAGGATTGGCCGCGCTCTGGGCATGGTCGCTGCTGTCCATCTCCTGGGCGGAGTCGGCGGACCGCGCGACACTGGAGGCCAGTCGCTGGCTGCTCTACCTGGCGTTCTTCTCGATCCTGGTGCTGGTCGTCCGAACCGATCGGGTCGCGCGCCTCGTCGTCGCAATAGCAGGCGCCGTCGTGGCCGTCTTCGGCGCCTATCTCTGCGTGGTGCTCCTCCTGCCCGGCTCGTCCGAGCTCTTTCTCGCGGCGCGCCTCACCTATCCGCTCGGCTACGTCAACGGCCAGGCCGGCTACCTGTTCCTTGGCTTCTGGCCGCTGATGGCCCTGGCTGAGCGCTCACCGAGGCGAGCGCTCGCAGGCGCTGCTCTCGGTGGTGCGGTCGTCCTCGGCGGCCTCGCCGTCCTGGCCCAGACGCGCGCCATTCTCCCTGCGATCGCCGTGAGCGCGCTGGTCGTGGTCTTGGCGGTTCCGGGGCGCAAGAAGCGGCTGTGGGCGTTGGTGCTCGCGGGCGGGGCTGCCTTCGTCGCGACTCCGGGGCTGCTCGATGTCTACGGCGAGACTCGGCGGGCGGGAGCCCAGATCGATGAGGACACGATCCGGTCTGCGGTCGTCGTCCTGCTGTTCTCGGCCGCGGCGGCGGGCGCGTCGTGGTCGCTGCTGAGGTATCTGTTCGAGAGCGGAACGGCAGCTCGTCGGCGGCCGGAACGGCTGTCGGTGATCTCCGCCGGTGGGCTGGCAGTTGTGTTCGCGGCGATCGCTGTGCTTGTCGTCGCGGCGATCGGAAATCCGGCTGCGGCCATTGACGGTCAAGTCGCGGCGTTCAAACGGCTCGACGTCCGTGCCTCGGAGACGTCGATCTCCAGGTTCACGTCCGGCGGCGGCAACCGCTACGACTACTGGCGGGTCGCGCTGGGGCAGTTCGAGTCCGAGCCCCTGATAGGACTCGGGGCAGGCAACTACAGCCGGACCTACTTCCTCGAGCGCCGCACCATCGAGGATATTCGTCAGCCTCACAGCATCGAGCTCCAGATCCTCGCGGAGATGGGGCTCGTGGGTATGGCGGCCTTCGCTGCCTTCCTGCTCGCGGTGCTGGCGGGGCTTGCCAGACGGAGCGCTCGCGCCCGCGAGGATTCCGGCGATGCCGCCATCGCCGTAGGAGCCGGGGGCCTCTTCCTGTTCTGGCTCGTCCAGACGAGCGTCGACTGGCTGCATCTGATTCCCGGCGCGACCGGTCTCGCCCTCTGCGCTGCCGCGTGTCTGGTCGGCCCGTGGCGCGAATCGGGCCGTGTTGCCGTGCGCTTCTGGCCCGCCGTCGTTGTGGCCGGCGGTGTCTTGATCCTCGGTGGGGCCGTCTTGGTAGGACGGACCACGCTTGCCGACTACTACCGGGAGAAGGCTGAGGAGACGCTCCAAGACGATTCACAAGCCGCCCTCGAGAAAGCCAATCGCTCCCTCGCCCTAGACGACGAGTCGCTTTCGGCCTACTACGCGAAGGCCGCGGCGTGGGCGCGGATGGACAACTACGGGCAGGCCCGCGCAGCGCTGGGCGAGGCCACCCGGCGTGAGCCCCACGCCTTCGTGACCTGGGCGCTGCTGGGAGATCTCGCGTTGCGCCGAGGCGACCTTGGTCAGGCCCGTCGCGACTACGGTCGCGCCTCCGAGCTCAACCCGCGCGACCCGGGCCTTCAGACGTTGGCGAGGAACCCCCGCGCCGGGCTTCCCCGGTAGCCACTGCCAGCGGCGCTTTCAGCAGACCTGTCACCCCTTTCGGGCAGAGTTCCTGTAGTCGGGGGATGGCCGAGCACCAAACCCCAAGAAGATGGAAGGCGCGACACCGCGGCGCCCTCTCGCTGGCGCTGGCTGTTCTGGCTTCCTCGTTGACGCCCGCCGGAGCCCCCGCTGCCGAGAAGGCGATCTGGGGCCCGGTGACGATGCCCGGCGGCGGCTCTCCCTTCCCCGTCTACAGACGGCTGGGGGGTGGACACGCTCCAGCTCTCGGTCAACTTCGCGAGTGTCGCCCCCACGCGGCCGGCGAACCCCACCGACCCCGGCGATCCCGCGTACCGCTGGCCCGAGGTGCTCGATGCCCAGGTGCGGCAGGCCGTTCGCTACGACATCAACCCTGCGCTGCTGGTGATCACTTCGCCGGCCTGGGCCAACGGCGGCCGCCCCACCAACCACGCCCCGCGCCCTCGGGCGTTCGCCGACTTTCTGACTGCGGCGAGTCGCAGATACCCGGCCGTCCGGCGGTGGATGATCTGGGGAGAGCCCAACCGGGGGGACAGGTTCCAGCCCAAGGCAAGGGAGCCCGGTCGGGCCGCGCGCCTACGCGCGGATCCTCGACAAGGCATACGTAGCATTGAAGAAGGTCTCACGCGAGAACATCGTCATCGGCGGGATGAGCTGGACGAGCGGCTTGGTCAAGCCCGCGCGCTGGCTCAGGTACCTGCGTCTCCCCAACGGACGCCTACCCAGGCTCGACTGGTACGGCCACACCCCTTCCCCTTCCCCTTCCCCTTCCGCTTCCCGGATCTCAGCGAGCCGCCGCTCGCGGGCGGCTTCCGGGACATCAGCGACCTGGACACCATGGAGAGGGAGCTGCGTCGCACATACGCGCGGAAGTGCACCCGGGCCGAGCTGGCGCGAGGGATCACGCGCTGCGGTCGACGACCGCGGCACCATCCAGTCCGATCACGGGTCGAGAAGCTTCGCGCTGGTCGTCTCGCGGGCAGATCAGGCGCGCTGGCTGCGGGCCGGCTACCGCATCGCGGACCAGCTGCCGTCGGTTGCCGGCCTGGGTTAGTTCAGGCTGCTCGACGAGCCCGAGGGGCCCCTGAACGAACATTGGGGCCTGCTCACCGATCTGGGGAAGATGAAGCCGTCCGGGGACGCGTACCTGCGCGCTCCGGCGGTGCGCTTCCGCCCGCGG